>Ga0209382_10000931_pt1 | contig 47426 bp, 40 predicted proteins | sample SoiMetdeltSBSDD5_FD_187599 | JGI IMG/M metagenome (GOLD analysis project Ga0209382, IMG submission 187599) | Bulk soil microbial communities from a Populus tree surrounding site in Tennessee, USA - Soil MetaG P. deltoides SBSDD5 (SPAdes) (version 2) | ecosystem: Environmental > Terrestrial >...
GCCCACGTGGTGCTTCGTCAGCAGCTGTTCGATGTCGCGCTCGATCTCGGCGAGCCGACGCCGCAGCAAGTCCAGATCTTCACAGAAGAAGCGGACCTGACGCGCGTAGACCTCGGTGTGATGCTGCCCCACCGATGTACCAGCCGCGGCTTTGAGGGCGCGGGCGAGTTCACGCCCCACGGTGCGTTGGCCGCCGCGGACGGCGGCGAGCTGGCGCTCACTGGCCGCGCGGACCGCCGCCGCCGTGGGGAAAGCGTGCAGCACGGCGGTGGCCCGCGGGCTGTCCAGCTCGACCACGAACCGCGTGAATTCGGGGAAGCTCAAATCGACGGCGCGATGGAGCTGTCGCGTGCGATCACCAAAGTCCTGGAGAAAGCGCACCCGAAGCCGGACGAGTTCGCGAAGATCTCGCGTTGCGAGGTCGGGTAACTCCGTCGCCGGCGGTCGCTTCTGCTGCCCAAAGCGCGCCAGCCCCAGCGCATCGATGGCATCGGTCTTCGTGCGGACCAGGTCTTCCTCGGCAAAGCGCCGCGTCCGCAACGGATTGATGAGCGCGATCGCAAAACCCTCGGCCGCGAGCGTCGCAAACAGATTTTGCCAATAGTGTCCGGTGGCCTCCATGACGATGAGCGTCTCGGCCATCGAGCCGAGCTGAGTGAGCAATTGCTGATAGCCTTCGCGGTCTTCGCGGAAGGCCGTCGGGCGCTGCAGGATGGTGCCCTGCTCATCGACCCAGGCCACCACGTGGCGTTCCGCTCCGATATCGATCCCGACGAAGCGCATACCCGCCCTTTCCGACGGGACGGCCGGGAGCCCTCGGGCCCGATGTCCTTGCTCACGCTTGTCCATGCGAGGTCGTCTGAGACGCCTCGGGATACCGTCCGAGCGTTGGACACCGGGCGAGGGCGCCGATCTCAAAACCGAGGACGGAGCCTCGAGCAGCCTGTGGCGACCCTCTCCCGGATCCCGTCGAGCGCTATCTAGCCCGGTAGCGAGCGAGGACTCAACATACAAGCCGCCTGGGAGTACTGACCTAGATCTGTGAGTGGCCGCTGCCGGGTGTGTCGACGCCCCGGCCGCGCCCGTCCGGGATCCAGCCGAACTCCTTGAGGATCTGCTGGCTGTAGGTGACGCGGCCGGTGACACGGTCGAGCGGCTCGGTCGCCAGCAGCAGGGCGGCCCGGGCCATGAGCTCGGGCGCCTCGCCGCGCGGGTCGTCGATGCTCTTGACCAGACGGTGGTAGACGGTGCCCGGCGTCGGCACGATCTGCGAGGGCGATACGCACGTGACGGACACGCCGTACTGATAGACCTCGGCGGCGAGGCCTTGCGTGAACCGCTCGAGCGCCGCCTTTTCCGCGCCGTAGCACGTGCCGCCGCGGGCGCCGACGGCGGGATCCGGGTAGGGGCCGCGTCCGGGCCCGATCGCCGCACCCGATGAGATGTTGACGATGGCTCCTGAGCACCGCGGAATCATCTCGGCCAGCGCCAGCTGACTCAGTACGAAGGGCGCGTGGAAGTTGACGGCCCACGACCGCAGCCAGCGGTTCAGCGGAAAATCCTTGGTCGGCAGGTAGTAGGTCAGCGCCGCGTTGTTCACGAGCACGTCGATCGGACCGTAGGTCTCGCGCGCGGCGGCGATGAGACGCTCGCATTCGGCGGGCTCGGCGATGTTGGCGGTGACCGCCCGCGCCTCACCGCCGGCGGCGCGGATCGACTCGACCGTCGTCTCGAGCGACCCGGCGAGCTGATGGTCGCCCTCGCGCAGGGTGCGCGCGGCGCAGATGACGCGGCCGCCTTCGGCCGCGAAAATGCGTGCGATTTCGGCCCCGATGCCCCGTGAAGCGCCCGTCACCACGACCACCTTGCCGTCGAGTCTTTTCATGGTGGGCCAATGAATACCCCCGGCCACCGGCGGGCGCAAGCGCTTCCCCGACAAGCCGGCGGGGGAAGTCACTCGGGACCGTTGGGGGAAAGTCCCGATTGTTGCGAATGGGCGACGACGAGAGAGTGGCCGAAGGACGGAAGAGGAGGCGCTCATGACCGTCGTATGCGCGTGGTGCCAGCACCAGGGTCGTACGACAGTGCTTCGCGAGAAGGAGCCGTTCGACTGGCCGGTCGTCTCGCATGGCATCTGCGAGGAGCACAGCGCCGTCTTTCTCGCTCAGGTGCGTGAGCGCAAGGCTGCTTCGGCAGCGTTGAACCGTCCCAAAGCCCGCTAGCGCTTGCCCGCCCGCCGAAATCGCGCAATCCATCGTGGGTTTTCCGCGCGAGTGTCAGGGGAACACCTGATGGGAGGGTCAGCATATGACCCGTAAAGTCTTTTTGTTACAGCATCACCATGGCCAGGAGGGCCCGATGAATGGCAGCCAGGATGTGGCAACCGTGACTCAAGCACGCCTTGAAACCACGGCCTCACGACTGCGCGAGCTCGTAGCGCACCTTCGACATCAGCGCGCTCAGCTCCGGGAAGAATGGGCCCGTCTCATCACCGAGGCCAAGCTCTTGACCGCGATGACCAAGGAAGAGCTGTTCGCGGAAGCCACCTCCGTCTACGACAACTACGTCGAGGCGCTGGAGACCGGGACGTACGAGGCGCTGCAGGCCTACGCGCGCAACCTCTCCGAGCGCATCATCCCGCGGGGCGTCGAGACGCACGAAGTCGTCGGGATCGTGCTGCTGCTGCGCGACGTGCTCGCGCGCTCGCTCTTCGCCACCTACCACGAGGACTTCAACAAGCTGAACCGGATCCTCGACGCCTACGAGCCCGCCGCCAACCGGATCGCCGCCACGGTGGCCGTCGGCTTCGTCCAGGAGCGCGAGCGGATCATCCGCGAGCAGCAGGAGGCGATCCGCGAGCTCTCGACGCCGGTCTTACAAGTGCGCGAGCGCCTGCTGATCCTGCCGATCATCGGCGTCATCGATCCCCAGCGCGCGCGCCAGCTGACCGAGCAGCTCTTGCGCGGGATTCGCACCAACCGGGCCAAGGTCGTCGTGCTGGACATCACCGGTGTGCCGTACATCGACTCCCCGGTGGCGAACCACCTCGTGCAGACCGTCGAGGCGGCGCGCCTGCTCGGCGCGACCGTGATCGTGACCGGCCTGTCCCCCGAGATCGCCCAGACGCTTGTTAATATCGGAGTGGACCTCGGGAAGATGAACACGGTGGGCGATCTCCAGGGCGGCATCGAGGAAGCCGAGCGGCTCCTGGGCTACAAGGTCGTGCTGATGCAGGAGCCGATGGCGCAGCCGGCCTGAAGGAGGCGAGGACGTGCAAGTCCCGATCCTCAAGCAAGGTGCCTACCTCATCGCGACAGTGCAGTCTGCGCTCACCGATGAGGATCTCAAGCAGCTGCGCGACACGCTGGTGCTCCAGGTCAGCAAGGTGCGCGCGCGGGGCGTCATCGTGGACGTGACCGCGCTCGACGTGATCGACTCGTTCGCGACCCGGACCCTGCGCGACGTCGCGTACATGATCCGGCTGCGGGGCGCCGAGACGGTCATCGTCGGCATCCAGCCGGAGGTGGCGTTCTCGATGGTCAAGCTCGGGCTCACCCTCGAGGGCGTCGCCACCTCGCTCGACCTGGAAGAGGGCCTCGCCTACCTCGACCGCAAGGCCAAGAGTCACGAACGGGAGGTTCGGGCTCATCGCTGATGAGGTGCGTGTCTCCATAGATTGTGACTCCGACGTCGTCTCCGCGCGCCAGAAAGGGCGCGAGCTGGCGTCGCAGTGTGGGTTTCAGCCCACGGATCTCGCTGTCGTGGCGACGGCGATCTCGGAGCTGGCGCGGAACATCGTCCGTTACGCGGTCCGTGGCGAGATCATCCTGCGCCTGGTGCAGAACGACGGGAAGAAGGGGATCGAAGTTGTCGCCAACGACGACGGCCCCGGCATTCCCGACGTCGGCCTCGCCATGCAGGACGGCTATTCCACCTCCGGAGGGCTCGGGCTCGGGCTTCCCGGCACGCGGCGGCTGATGGACGACTTCGAGATCACGTCGGACTTCGGCAAGGGAACAACCGTCACGGTGCGGCGATGGCGGCGGTAGGGGCCACGCGCCGGCCGATGGACGACTGCGAGATCACATTCGACGATAAGGGAACAACCGTCACGGTGCGGCGATGGCGGCGGTGATGGCGCCGGCGCTTGATTGGGCCGTCGCCGATCTGGCGCAGCCGGGTCAGCGTGAATCCGGTGACCGCTCGGTGGTGGTGCCGACGGCCGACGGCTGGCTCGCCGCCGCCGTCGACGGGCTGGGCCACGGCGCCGAGGCCGCCAGTGCCGCGGCGGCCGCGGTGAAGGCACTCGAGGGCGCCGCCCATCGCCCGCTGGTCCAGCTCCTGAGGGACTGCCACAATAGCCTCATCGGTACCCGCGGCGCGGTGATCAGCGTGGCCGCCTTCAACACCCGTGAGGAGACGATGACCTGGCTCGGCGTCGGCGACGTGGAGGGGCGCCTCCTTCGCGCTCAGGGCTCGGCGGGCCCGCGCATGGAGTCGCTGCTGCTGCGTGGGGGTGTCGTGGGCGCGCGTCTGCCGACGCTCGTGTCGGAGGTCATTCCGGTCCGCCGCGGGGACACGCTGATCCTGGCGACCGACGGTGTGCGCAGCGATTTCCTCGACGCGCCGCTGCCGGCGCTGCCGCCGCGGGAGCTGGCCGATCACGTCCTCGGCCGCTTCAGTACACAGACCGACGACGCGCTCGTGCTCGTCGCCCGTTATCTCGGAGCGGCGTGAACCCCGAGCTCAGATCCCTCGCCAAGCGATACGCCCAGGCCCTCCAGGAATACGTCGCCGGCCGCGGCGAAGCCGCTCTGCAGGAGGCCTGCGACCTGGGCCGGCAGGCGCTCAGCGACGGCGTCGGCGTGCACGACATGGCGGCGATCCAGCATCGTGCGCTGGTTCGCTCCCTCATGCGGGTGCGTACCCGAGAGGAGAGCTCGAGCACGCTGCGCACCGCAAGCCGGTTCATCGTCGAGAGCCTCTTGCCCTTCGAGATGTCGCACCGCAGGAGCCAGGAGGTCAACTCGGCCCTGCGCGAGTCCGAGGAGCGCTATCGCAGCGTCGTCGACACCGCGCGCGACATCATCTACACGCTCTCGCCGGACGGCAAGATCATGTCGCTGAACCCGGTCTTCGAGACGGTGACCGGCTGGTCGCGCACGGAATGGATCGGCAAGGACTACGTGCCGCTGGTCGACCCAGACGATCGCCCGCGCGCCGCCGAGATCTTCCAGGCCGTGCTGAAGGGCCAGGTGCCCCCGATCTTCGAGCTGGGGGTGCGCGCCAAGTCCGGCTTCACGATCCCGAGCGAGTTCGTCGCCACGCCGCTGGCCCGCGGCTCGCGCATCGTCGGCGTCCTCGGCATCGCGCGCGACATCACCGACCGAAAGCGCGCCGAGCGGGCGCTGCGCCACCTGAACGAGGCGCTCGAGGAAGAGGTGAAACGGATCGCGCACGCGCTCCACGACGAGGCCGGCCAGCTGCTCGCCTCGGTCCACATCGGTCTGGCCGACGTGGCCCGGGACCTGCCGGCGCCCGCCGCGAAGCGTCTGGAGGACGTGCGCGGGCTCCTGGACAAGATCGAGGAGCAGTTGCGCCACCTGTCGCACGAGCTGCGTCCGACGATCCTCGACGACCTGGGCCTGGGACCGGCGCTCGAGTTCCTGGCCGACGGCGTGTCCAAGCGCACCGGGCTCTCGATCGCGGTCGAGGGCTCGCCGGGCAAGCGGCTGCCGGCGCCGACCGAAACGGCGCTCTATCGCATCGTCCAGGAGGCGCTGACCAACGTCACCAAGCACGCGCAGGCGACGCGCGTTTACATCAAGTTCATGCGCAACCGCCGCTTCTTGCGCGGGGTCATCCGGGACGACGGCGTCGGATTCGACGTGCCGACCGTACTGACGCGCCGGGGCTCGCGCGGGCTCGGCTTGACGGGCATCCGCGAGCGGCTGCACGCCGTCGGCGGAACCCTGGACATCATCGCGACCCCGCGGGGCGGAACTCAATTGATCCTGACCGTACCGGTGGAGACGGACAATGCCGAATAGGATTCTCCTCGCTGACGACCATGCGATCGTCCGGCAGGGACTGAAGGCGCTGCTGGAGCGTGAGGGCTATGCGGTCGTCGCCGAGGCGGGCGACGGCCAGGAGGCGCTGCGCGAAGCCCGCGAGCGCTGCCCCGACGTGGCCGTGCTGGATTTCTCGATGCCGCTCCTGAACGGGCTCGACGCCGCGCGCGAGATCCTGAAGGTCTGCCCGCGCGCCCGGGCGATCTTGCTCACGATGCACACGGACGATCACTACGTCCTGGAGGCGATCCGCGCCGGCATCAAAGGCTACGTCGTCAAGACCCAGGCGTCGGCCGACCTGGTCCGCGCGATCAACGAGGTGCTGCGCGGCATGATGTACCTGAGCCCCGGGATCTCGCACGCGGTGGTCGAGGCCTACCTGGCCAAGTCGGAGATGCCGCCCGATCCCTTGACCTCGCGCGAGCGCGAGGTGCTGCAGCTGGTCGCGGAGGGAAAATCGACGAAGGAGATCGCGCGGCTCCTGGGCATCAGCTTCAAGACCGCCGAGTCGCACCGGACGCGGATCATGAAGAAGACCGACATCCACGAGACGGCGGGGCTTGTCCGCTACGCGGTGCGCCGCGGCCTGATCCAGCCGTAACCTCCCGGCCGTAACCTTCCGGCCGCTTCACGGGGGAATACCCCTCCCCAATTGCGGCGGTTGCCCGATTCGTTCCGGCACTGCCGTCACTACACTGCCGAGTATGGCGACGCGCGTACTGCTCGCAGACGACCACACGATCGTACGGCAGGGCCTCCGGCTCCTGCTCCAGCGCGAGGGATTCGAGGTCGTGGGCGAGGCCGCCAACGGCGTCGAGGCTGTGCGCATGGCCACCGAGACCATGCCTGAGGTCGTCGTGCTCGACTACGGCATGCCCCTGATGAACGGCCTCGCCGCGGCCCGCGAGATCCTCGCCGCGTGCCCGCGCGCCAAGGTGATCTTGCTCACCATGCACGCCGACGATCGCTACGTGCTCGAGGCGGTGCGGCTGGGCGTGAAGGGCTACGTCGTCAAGAGCCAGGCGCCGACGGACCTCGTGCGCGCGATCCACGAGGTGCTCAACGGGATGATGTACCTGAGCCCGCGCGTCTCGCGCACGGTCGTGCAGGCGTATCTGGCCAAGTCGGAGCTGCCGCCGGATCCGCTCACGCCGCGTGAGCGCGAGGTGCTGCAGCTCGTCGCCGCCGGCAAGACCACGAAGGAAGTCGCCGAGCTCCTCGGCATCAGCGTGAAGACCGCCGAGTCGCACCGCACGCACATCATGCAGAAGCTCGACACCTCGAACACCGCCGGTGTCGTGCGCTACGCGATCCGCCAAGGTCTGATCCAGGTCTAGCGCGCCCGCGCGCGTTCGACGCGCGGCGTCGTGGGCGTCGCGAGTTCGTCACATACCCGATCCAGCGACCCCATGAAATTGCCCATCGCGATCTCCGGGATTTTCCGAATGCGCAATCGGGGGTTCGGCGAATTGAGAGCGCGCGCCGCAACTCGTACCTTCAAGAGCGTGGATCGTGACGTCGCCCGCGCGAACGCTTGCCTCGACAGAGCGCGAAGGCCCACGAAATCGCAGCACCGTCGAAACTGAGGAAAGGGGACGAGTCAACATGATCGTGCACAAGCTTGTCGTCGCCTTGCTCGTTGTCCTCTCGCTGGCCCTCGCCGGGCTCGCCGCAGCCCAGGAGGTCGTCAAGCGCCCGCCCGCGCCGACGGCTCAAGCGGCTCCGGCCGGCGGCGCGCCCGTCGGCGCCGACTACAAGATCGGCGTCGATGACGTGCTCGACATCGCCGTCTGGAACAACACGACGGTCAGCCGTACCGTGCCCGTCCGTCCCGACGGCAAGATCTCGCTGCCGCTCCTGAACGAGGTGCCGGCGGCGGGGCTCACGCCGACCCAGCTGCGGGCGAATCTGATGGCGAAGCTCGTCGAGTACATGCCCAACCCCGAGGTCTCCGTGATCGTGCGCGAGGTCCACAGCAACAAGATCTCGGTGCTCGGTGAGGTGCGCAAAGCCGGCCGCTACGAGATCACCCAGCGCGCGACGGTGCTGGACGCGGTGGCGCTGGCCGGCGGCTTCAACGACTGGGCCCGGCGCACGAAGCTCGTGATCATGCGCCAGGAGGCCAGCGGGACCAAGCGGATCCCGGTCAACTACAACCGGATCGTCGCCGAAGAGGACGAGAACGTCCTGCTCCAGCCCGGCGACATCGTGGTGGTGCCGTGAACGTCGCGGCGCTCTCCGCGATCTGGGGCCGGCGCAAGTTCCTCGCGCTGAGCGTGCTGGCCGTGACCCTGGCCGTCGCGCTGACGGTCACCCTGGCGATGCCCGGGATCTATCGCTCCACCGCGACCGTGCTGGTCGCGCGGCCCGAGATGACTGCGCCGTCCGCCCGCTCGCCGCTGACCGGCGAGCTCGAAGCCCGGCTCAATCGGATCGGCGAGGAGATCCAGAGCCGGTCACGACTCGAGGCGCTCCTGAACAAGTTCGACATCTATGGCCCGAATCAGAAGGCTGACGTCGAGAAGACCGTCGCCCGCTTGCGCCGCGACATCAAGGTCGAGATGCGGGCCGTCGACCTCGGGATACAGGGCCGCGGCACGACCGTCGCGTTCGCGGTGACCTTCCGCGGCCGCGATCCCGAGACCACCGCGAAGGTCGCCAACGAGCTGGCCTCGCTCTACGTGGCCGAGAACTCCACGATCCGCGAGCGGCGCGCCGCCGACGCCGTGCAGGACATCAAGCGCGAGGTCGACGACGCGCAGAAGCGGATCGACGAGCAGGACAAGCGCACGAACGACTTCAAACGGCGCAACATGGGCCAGCTGCCCGAGCAGGTGGCCGCGAACCTGGCGATGCTCGAGCGGCTCAACGCCCAGCTCGCCCTCAACAACCACAACCAGATCGTCGCCGCCGAGCGGCGCACGGCGCTGCGTCGTCGGTCGAGCGACAACGACACGCAGGCCGCCGCGACGCCCGAAGAGGCGCTCCAGATGCGTCTCTACCAGCTCAACGCCGACCTGGTGAAGCTCCAGCGCCAGTATAGCGACAAGTATCCCGACGTCATCAACACCAAGACGGAGATCGAGACGACGAAGAAGCAGCTGGCCGAGCTCTCGGCGACGCAGCCCAAGAGCAGCGCCGCGGCCAAGCCGGCGCCGCCGCAGAATCAGGGCGACACCGAGATGGCGGCGCTCAAGGCCGAAGACGAGCGGCTGCGGCGCATGATCGCCGCCTATCAGAGCCGGGTCGAGATGGCGCCGGAGCGCGAGCAGGAGCTGCAGCAGCTCTCGCGCGACTACCGCGCGACCCGGGAGATGTACGACGCGGTCCTCAAGCGGTATCACGACGCCCAGGCCGCGGTCGACGTCGAGCGCCGGCGCGCCGGTGAGGAGTTCCAGATCCTGGAGCGCGCGGTTCCCGCGAGCGAGCCGTCGGCGCCGAACCGTCCCAAGCTGATCCTGCTCGGGGTGGTGCTCTCGCTGGCCGTCGCCGGCGCGGCCGTGATGCTGGCCGAGCAGATCGACGCCTCGTTCCACAGCGTCGACGACCTGCGCGCGTTCAGCAAGCTGCCGGTACTGGTCACGATTCCCCAGATCACGACGCGCGCCGATCGCGTGCGCCGCCGGTGGCGCCTGCAGCTGGCCGCCTTCGCCGGCGTGGCCGGGCTGTTCCTGGTCGTCGGCATCGCTTACGTCGTCGCGCACAACGATCTCTTGATCACGCTCCTGACGCGGACCGGATCCTGAGGGGCACCGCCATGTACTTGAAGTTCTTCGGCCTGATGGAAAAGCCGTTCAACGCGACACCGGATCCGCGGTTCCTCTACCTGAGCCCGGGGCACCGCGAGGCGCTGGCCCAGCTCCACTACGGGGCGCAGGAGCGCAAGGGCTTCATCGTGCTGACCGGCAAGGTCGGCACGGGCAAGACGACCTTGCTGCACGCGCTGCGCCAGCGCCTGGACGGCCATACCGCCGTGTCGTTCATCTTCAACTCGACCATGCCGTTCGACGACATGCTCGAGTACGTCCTCGCCGATCTGGGCGTCGCCCGGCGCGAGGACTCGCGGGCGCGGCGGATCATGGCCTTCAACGACTTCCTGATCGAGCGCGAGCGGTCGCGCCAGAACACCGTGCTGATCATCGACGAGGCGCAGAACCTGTCGCCCGAGACGATGGAGCAGGTGCGGCTGCTCTCGAACTTCGAGACGGCGACCACCAAGCTCTTGCAGATCATCCTGGTCGGGCAGCCCGAGCTCAGGGCGAAGCTCGAGCTGCCGGAGCTCAGGCAGCTCAAGCAGCGCGTCGGGCTGCGCTGTCAGATCCCGCCGCTGACGGTGGAGGAAGCGCGGCAGTACATCCGCAACCGGCTGCGCATCGCCGGCGCCCGCGATCTCGGCATCTTCACCGAGGCCGCGATCGAGCGGATCACGCAGTACTCGGGCGGAATTCCGCGGGTCATCAACATCCTCGGCGATCACTGCCTGCTCTTCGGGTACGCCGACCAGACCCGGCGGATCGACAAGAGCTCGGTCAACGAGGCGATCGAGTACATGGAGCAGGGCATGCCCACGCAGCGCAAGATCTTGTCGATGGGCGCGCTGAGCCCGCGGCGCCGATCGCAGTGGTTCGCCAAGACGTCGATGCTGGCCCTCGCGGTCGCGGCGGTGGGTCTCGCCGCGCTGAGTCTCGACGCAAACGTCGTGCACTTCTTTCAATCGCTTCGACGGGCGGTGATGCCATGAGCAAGTTCTTCAAGGCGCTCGAGCAGGCTGGGCGCGACAACACGGACGAAACGCCTCAAGCTCCGGTGGAGGCGAGCGGGCAGGCTCCCGCCGTCCCACGCTGGCCGGAGCCGGACAAAGAGCAGCCGCCGGTGTTCACGCCGCCGACGCCGCAGCGGACCGCCGTGGCCGAGCCGCCGCGGTCGGCCGTCGAGACGGCGCCGCCGGCAACGCCGCGCCCGGCGCCTCATTCGGCGAGGATCGCCACGGCGCTCCTCGACGAGCACCTGGTGAGCCTCCAGGCGCCGTCCACCGCCGCGGCGGAGCAGTACCGCGTGCTGCGCCATCTCGTGGAGACCCTGCGGCGGCGGGCGAATCTGCAGATCCTCGGGGTCACGAGCCCCGGCGTCGGCGACGGCAAGAGCGTCACCGCCATCAACCTGGCCGGCGCGCTCGCGCAGTCCGAGGACGCGCGTGTGCTCTTGATCGACATGGACCTGCGGCGTCCGGCGCTGGCGCGCTACCTGGCGCTCGGCGAGGCGCGGCCGAACCTGGCCGAGGCCCTCGGCACGCCGGGCCTGCCGCTCAAGGACGCCGTCGTGTCGGTGCCGCGCTTCAACCTCTCGATGCTGCGGGCGCCGGTGTCGGTCGCCGCACCTTACGAGCTCTTGCGCTCGCCGAAGCTCGAGGCGCTCCTGGCCGAGGCGCGGCAGGAATACGACTATGTCGTCATCGACACGCCGCCGTTCGTGCCGTTCCCCGACTGCCGCTTGATCTCGAAGTGCGTCGACGGGTTCGTAGTCGTCGTCGCCTCCAACCGCACGCAGCGCGGCCTGCTGGCGGAGACGTTGAAGGCCATGGACCCGGACAAGGCGGTGGGCTTCGTGTTCAACGCGCATCCCATCTTGCCCGCGCCGTACTACGACTACGCCAGCAGCACGCCGGCGACGAGCCGTTCGTGGCGGCGCAAAGGAGAGGTCGCGTGAGACGCAAAGGAGAGGTCGCGTGAGAGTTGTCGCTATCGGAGGCGGAACCGGATTGCCGGTCGTGCTGACCGCGCTGCGCCGCCATCTGGCGCCCAAGGACCGCATCGCGGCCATCGTGACGGCGGCCGACGACGGCGGCAGCTCGGGCGCGCTGCGCAAGGAATACGGCGTGATTCCGCCGGGAGACATTCGTAACTGTCTCCTGGCGCTGGCACGTGTAGCACCCGAGGTCTCGGCCGCGCTGCAGTACCGCTTCGACGGCGGCGTGGCCCAGCATCCGGTCGGCAATCTCTTGCTGGCGGCGCTCGACATGGTCGCGACCGACGGACTGACGGCGATCCGTCTTGCCGCCGAGCTCCTGGGCGTGGACGATCTGGTCCTGCCGTCGACGACCGAGCGCGTGCATCTGGTGGCCGAGCTGACCGACGGGCGCTCGGTCTACGGCGAATCGGCGATCCCGCGCGGCGGCGCGCCGATCAAGCGGGTTCGTATCGACCCGCCCGACGCCATGGCCACGCCGATGGTACTCGAGGCCTTGCGCGAGGCCGACGTGCTGATCCTCGGCCCCGGCAGCCTCTACACGAGCGTCCTCGCCACCTTGGTCGTTCCCGGCGTGCTCGAGGCGGTCACGAGCTCGTCGGCGATGCGGATCTTCGTGTGCAACGCGATGACCGAGCCCGGCGAGACCGACGGCTACGGGATCGCGGAGCACTTGCAGGCGATGGCCGAGCACGGGCTGCCGCTCGAGAGGCTCGACTACGTGGTCGCGCCCACCACGCCGATCCCGTCGAAGGTGCTCGGGCGCTACGCCTCGGAAGGCGCCGCGCCGGTCGACTCCGAGTTCGCGCTCTCGGACCCGGCGCCGGTGCTCATCGGCGCGGATCTGCTCGAGCTCGGGCCGGTAGTGCGACACGATCCCGACAAACTCGGACAGATCTTGTGCGGGCTGGCGGCGCGTCGCCGCGACACGATCAGACCGTCCCGGATGACGGCCCAGGTGTGAATCCCATGGCAGTGGCTCAGCATCTGCTCCCCGAGTTCTACTTCGGAGACGGCGTGTTCTACGCGCTCGTCGTGGTCCTGGCGCTCATCGTGGGTAGCCGCGTCTACGGCGGCGTGCGGCACCTCCGCGGTGCAACCGAGCGCCTCCTGATCGTCGGGACGAGCCCGCTGGCGCGGCTGGTGATCGAGGAGATCGCGCGGCGCCCGAATCGCTATGCGCTGGTCGGCGTGGTCGAGGACGGCCTCGACCTCGACCGCCTGATCGCCGCGCGACGCCCGAGCCGGATCGTGGTCGCCTTCGCCGACCGGCGCGGCCGCCTGCCGCTCAGCCGGCTCGTCGAGTCGCGGGCACGGGGGATCCGGGTCGAGGACGTCGTCGAGACCTACGAGAGCCTTACCGGCAAGCTCGCGCTCGAGCTCATGCCGCCGAGCCGCGTGATCTTCTCGCACGAGTTCGCGACCGCGCGGGTGCAGCCGCTGTTCGCGCGCGTGCTCAGCCTGGTGGTCGCGGTCGTCGGCCTTGTCTTGTGGGCGCCGCTGATGGCGCTGATCGCGCTCGCGATCAAGCTCGACTCGCGCGGGCCCGTGTTCTTCGTGCAGCAGCGCGCCGGCCGGTACCGCGTGCCCTTCGACCTGATCAAGTTCCGCACGATGCGTCCGGCCGCGGGCCGGCACTCCGAGTGGGAGCGCGACAACTCCGACCGGATCACGCGCATCGGGCGCGTGCTGAGGCGATTCCGGCTCGACGAGCTGCCCCAGCTGATCAACTTGCTCAAGGGCGACATGAACCTGGTGGGGCCGCGCCCCCACCCGATGACGAATCTCGAGCTGCTCGTCCTGACCGCGCGCAACCTGAGCGAGATCTCGGGCGACGCGATCCCGTACTACTCCCTGCGTTGCGCGGTGCGCCCGGGCATCACGGGCTGGGCGCAGGTGCGCTACCGGTACGCCAACTCGCTCGAGCAGGAAGTGGAAAAGATCCGCTACGACTTCTATTACCTGAAGCACCTGTCGGTCTGGCTCGACATCCGAATCCTCTTCGAGACCGTCCGGATCGTTGTCTCGGGACATCGGATCGGCGAGGCCGAGGTCAAGGAGCCTCAAGAGACCGTCGAGGCCCATCGGGAGAGCGCGTGATGTATGACGCCACCGTAACCGCTGACGAGCTCACCCGCCGGATCGCCGAGCGCACCGCGCGCATCGGCATCATCGGCCAGGGATACGTCGGCCTGCCGCTCGCCGTCGAGTTCGCGCGAGTCGGCTACGCCGTGACCGGTTTCGATACCAGCGTCGATCGCGTGACCGCGCTCAACGCCGGCCGCTCGCACACCCCCGACGTGCCCGATCACGCGGTCCGGGCCCGGCTCGACGCCGGCCGCTACCAGGCGAGCACGGACCTCTCGGGCCTCGCCGAGTGCGACGCGGTGATCATCTGCGTGCCGACGCCGCTCCGGAAGTCGAAGGACCCCGACATCTCGTTCGTGGCCGCCGCCGCGCAGGAGACGGCCGCGCACTTCCGGCCGGCGCAGCTGGTGATCCTCGAGTCGACCACGTACCCGGGCACGACCCAGGAGCTCCTGGCACCGATGTTCGAGGAGCGCGGCGGCCGGCCGGGGGTCGACTGCTTCCTGGCGTTCTCCCCCGAGCGGATCGATCCGGCGAACCCGACGTTCGCGGTGAAGGACATCCCCAAGGTGGTGGGCGGCCTCACGCCCCAGTGCGCGAGCCTGGCGGCCTCGCTCTACAGCCAGATCGTTGGCCGGGTGGTGACGGTGTCGAGCCCGCGCGTCGCCGAGCTCGCCAAGCTCTACGAGAACGTCTTCCGCAACGTGAACATCGCACTGGCCAACGAGCTGGCGCTGATGTGCCGCCAGCTCGGTGTGAGCACGCGCGAAGTGATCGAGGCGGCCGCGACCAAGCCGTTCGGATTCATGCCGTTCTATCCGGGCCCGGGCATCGGCGGCCACTGCATCGGCGTCGATCCGGCGTACCTGGCCTGGCGGATGCGCCTGAACGGGTATGAAGCCCGGTTCATCCACCTGGCCGACGAGATCAACCGCGCGATGCCGCAGTACGTCGTCGACCTCGTGAGCGATGCGCTGAACGGCCGGCGGCGCTGTCTCAACGGGGCGCGGATCCTGGCGCTCGGCATCGCCTACAAGCGGGGAGTCGGCGACACGCGCGAATCGCCGGCGCTCGAGGTCATCGCGCGGCTGATCGAGCGCGGCGCGAGCGTCGCCTACGCCGATCCGCACGTGCCCGAGATCGTCTTCGAGGGCCACGCGCTGAAGGCGGTCGAGGCGACGGACGCGCGGCTCGCCGAGGCCGATTGCGTCGTCATTCTCACCGACCACCCCGAGTTCGACTACGCGCGCATTGTCGAGCTCTCGACCCTGGTCGTGGACACGCGCGGGGCCACATACCGGCTGGCGACCACCGCCGACCGCGTGGTGACGCTCTGATGGTGATGCGCTCGACCGTGGAGCCCCGGCGCCCGTCCGCCGCGCCGGCCGATCGCGTGCGGCTGCTCACGTTCATGACCCTGTTCGCGATCGGCGGGACCGAGCGCCACGTGGTCAGCCTGGCGGACGGACTCGACTACTCGCGCTTCGAGCTCGAATTCGGGTGCCTGCGCCGATCGGGTGAGTTCCTCCCGCAGCTCGAGGCGCGCGGCTTGAAGGTGCGCGAGTACGCGGTGGCGCGCCTCTACGGCGCGCACACGCTCGCCCAGCAGCTGCGCTTTGCGCAGCACCTGCGCCGGCAGCGCATCCAGATCATGCACAGCTACAACTTCTATCCGAACGTCTTCGCGATTCCGGCGGCGCGCCTGGCGCGCACGCCCGTGGTGGTGGCCTCGATCCGCGACACGGGCGCGCACCTGACCATGCGCCAGCGCAAGGTCCAGCGGCTGGCGTGCCGCCTCGCCGACCACATCCTGGTCAACGCCGAAGCCGTACGACAGTGGCTCATCGCGCAGGGCTACGACCCGCGCCGGATCAGCGTGATCCGCAACGGGCTCGACACGTCGCGCTTCGCGCTGGGCGAGGACGGCTCGCTGCGCCGCGAGCTCGGGATCCCCGAGGGCGCGCCGCTCGTCGCGATGCTGTCGCGCCTGAGCCGCATGAAGGGCGTCGAGGACTTTCTGGACGCTGCGGCCACCGTCGCGGCGCGCGTCGAGAACGCGCACTTCCTCGTGATCGGCGACAACATCAACCCTGACGGCAGCGCCTACCGCCGCGAGCTCGAGGCGCGGGCGGCGCGCCTGGGTCTGGCGTCCCGGGTGGTGTTCACCGGGTTCCGTCTCGACGTGCCCCGCCTGCTGTCGGCCGTCGCGGTCTCGGTGCTGCCCTCCTTGAGCGAGGGTCTGTCCAACACGATCCTCGAGTCGATGGCCGCGGGCGCGCCGGTCGTTGCGACGCGGGTCGGCGGCAGCGCCGAGGCGCTCGAGCACGGCGTCGACGGCCTGCTGGTTCCACCCCGAGATCCGGCCGCGCTGAGCCGCGCCATCGTGTGGGTGCTCGAGCATCCGGAGGAGGCGCGGGTGTTGGGACGGCGCGCGCGCGCCCGCGTGACCGAGGAGTTCTCGCTCGCGCGCATGATCCGCGAGACCGAGTGCCTCTACAGGCGGCTCCTCGAGAGCCCGGCACGCCGGAAGGCTGCCGCGAGAATCGCCGGATGAACGCCGCCGTCGGGCGCGCCCACCTCAAGACCGGACTGGCGCTGGTGCTGGGCGCGACCCGCACCGACCGGCTGATCCGCTTCATGTCCGGCTCGCGCCGGATGCCGCTGGTCGTCGGCTATCACCGCGTGGTCGACGACCGCCGCGTGCGCCGCGCGTCGATCATCGCGCCGATGCTCGTGAGCCGCCGCATGTTCGAGCGCCAGCTGGACTGGATCGGCCGTCGCTTCCGCTTCGTGTCGCTCGACGAGGTCGGCTCGCGCCTGGAATCCGGCCGGGCGTTTCCGACGCCGACCGCCACGATCACCTTCGACGACGGCTATCGCGACATGTACGAGCACGCCTATCCCGTACTCAAGCGCAAGGGCATTCCGGCCGCGGTTTTCATGGTCACCGACTGGATCGACCGCACGACGCCGCTCTACCACGACCGGCTCTACCTCTTGCTGACCCGCGACTGGTACGTCGCGCGCGAGGTGCTCGTCGACCTCGGCGTCGTGACGGCCGAACAGGTGGCACCGTCGCGCGCGGTCAGCGAGCCGTTCCTCGCGCTCCGATTCCTCTTGACGAATCTGTGCCAGGAAGAGCTCGGGCAGGTGGTGGCGGCGCTCGAGGAGCAGCTGGCGATCGACACCGAGAAGCTCCACGGCCTCCAGCCGCTGACCTGGGCGATGCTGACCGAGATGCAGCGCGGCGGCATCACGGTGGGCTCGCACACGCGCACCCACGCGCTCTTGACCCGCGAGAGCAGCGCACGGATGCTCGAGGAGCTCGCGGGCGCGCGCCACGTGCTGGAGGATCGGCTCCACACGCCGATCAAGCACTTCGCCTATCCGGACGGCGCCTTCAACGCCGAGACGGTCGAGGCGGTCGCGCAAGCGGGATACCGGTTCGCCTACACGACCTGCCACCACCGGGACCGCCGCCACCCGCTCTTGACGATCCCGCGCTGCGTGCTGTGGGAGAACTCGTGCCTGGATCCATCGGGCCGCTTCTCGGGCGCGGTCGCGAGCTGCGTGACCAGCGGCGTCTTCCATTTCGCGTCGGGCTGCCGTCATCGCCACGCGGTGACGTCGGTGCCGGCCGTCTCGCTGGTGCGCGGATGAGCGTTCTGGTGACGCCGGATCCTCACTGGTGGCGGCCCGAGCCCGAGCAGGCCACGGGCGCAACGGCCACCACGGCCGACGCCGAGGCGCCGCGCGAGCCGGTTCGCGCCGAGGGCGCGGGCTCGCCGGTGCCGTTCTGGGCGCTGATGGGCTTCACGTTCGTGCTGCTGATCGCGCCGCAGAACCTCATCCCGGCGCTTCGACCGCTGCGTCTGGGCATGCTCGCCGCCGGCATCGGCCTGGCCGCATTGCTGCTCGATCGGATCGGACGGGACCTGCCGATCATCACGGTCACCCGCGAGGCGAAGCTCGCGGGCGCGCTGCTCGCGTGGGCGGTCCTGACCATTCCGTTCTCATACTGGCCGGGCGGGTCGGTCGGGCTCCTGCTCGATCTCTACTTGAAGACCCTCGCGATCTTCGTCCTGATCATCAACGCGGTCACCACGGAAGACCGTCTGCGTCGCGCCGTCTGGGGACTCATCGTGATGACGGTCCCGGCCGCGACGGTCGGCCTGCTCAACTTCGCCTCGGGCGCGTACGTGCGGGGCGGCGCGGATCAGGTGGTCAAGCGGATTCTCGGCTACGAGGCGCCGCTCACGCAGAACCCGAACGACCTGGCCCTGATCCTCAACCTGATGCTGCCGCTGACGGCGGCGCTGTTCCTGATCACGTCGTCGGCCGTGCTGCGCGGGATCTTGTTCGGCATCGCCACCTTGCAGCTCGTGGGCATCGTCGTGACGTTCTCACGCAGCGGGTTCCTGACCTTGGCCGTCACGCTCGCCGTCACGGCGCTGACCGCCTCGGGTCGACTCGATCGGCGATGGGCGTGGGGATTCTTGATCCTCGTCATCGCCTGCGCGCCGCTGCTGCCGGCCGATTACGTGAGCCATCTGTTCACGATCACCGACGTCGATGCCGATCCGACCGGATCGGCCCAGCAGCGCTGGGCGCAGCAGGTCGCCGGGGTCGGTTACGTGCTCAGCCATCCGCTCGTGGGCGCCGGCATCGGCCAGAACGTGCTCGCGATGAACGAGATTCTCGGACCGGCGTGGCTCATGGTCCACAACGCCTATCTCGAGTACGCGATCGACCTGGGGCTGCCCGGCCTGATCCTCTACGTGCTGCTGATCGTCGCCAGTATCCGCAGCGCCGGGCAGGCGGCGCGGCTGGCGGCCAATCGCCCGGACGGGCGCCGGCTCGCCCTGCTGGCCAACGGCATCCGCACGAGCCTGCTGGCGTTCTCCGTCGCCGCGTTCTTCTCGCCGGTGGCCTACCACTTTCACTTGTATTACTTCGCGGGGCTGGCGATCGCAGCGCGCCTGATGGTGCAGGGCGACGCGAGCGCCGAGCCCGCAGAGCCGGCCGCCGACCAGCCATGAGTCTCGCGCTGCGCGATCACGTCTCGATCCAGCTCGTGCAGCCGCTGCGGTGGCTCTACCGGCGCGCGCGGCCGTCGCTGCGGGGCGCGGCGCTCGCCGCCGACGAAGGCCGGCGCATGCGCGAGCGCGCCGCCGCGTGGTCTCCCGATCAGCGGCGCGAGTGGGTCCTGGCCCGGCTGCGCGAGGTGGTCCGGCGCGCATGGCGGACGACGCCGTACTACCGGGGCATGCTCGACGATCTCGGATTCGATCCGCGCGCAGACTTCAGCTTCGACGACTTCGCCGCGCTGCCCGTGCTCGAGCGCGACGACGTTCATCGGGCGGGCCAGGCGCTGGTGGCGGCCACCTTGTCGCGGCGCGACCTGCGTCAGGACGCGACCGGCGGCTCGACCGGCGTCCCCACGGTCGTGTGGCTCGGACCGAGCGAGCGCGGATGGCGTGAGAGCGGCATCGAGTACTACATGCGGCGGATCGGGCTGCCGCCCGGCGTGCGCGCGGCCTCGCTGTGGGGCCACCACCTCGATCCCAAGGCGAGCGATAGCCTGCGGGAGCGCGTGCGCGCGCTTCTCGACAACACGCGCGAGCTCGAGTCCTTTCGTCTGTCGCCCTCGGCCCTGGCGGACTATCACGCGGCCCTCGAGCGCTGGAAGCCCAGGTATCTTTTGTCCTACGCGAGCGCGCTCGGAACTTTGGCGGCCGAAGTCGCCGCACGCGGCTGGCGGCCGAGCTATCCGACGCAGTGCTTCGTGACCGGCGGCGAGAAGCTCCTGCCGAAGGATCGCGAGCTGATCGAGTCGGTCTTCGGCCGCCCGGTGCACGAGCGCTACGGCAGCCGCGACGTCGGTCTGATCGCCTTCCAGCTGGACCCGCGCGCGAGCCTCGAGCTCGAGATCGACTGGGCCAACGTGCTGGTGGAGCCGGAGACCTGCGACCCGGTCTCGTCGATCCTGGTCACGAAGCTCCACGCCGATGGCATGCCGATGCTGCGCTATCGGGTGGGCGACCTCGCCCGCTTCCCGACCGGCAGCCGTCCGGGCCATCCGGCCTTCACGTTCGAGGAAGTGCTCGGCCGCGAGCTCGACCGGATCTGGCTGCCGGACGGCCGCTGGATCCACGGCATCGAGTTCCCGCACATGATGAAGGACCACCCCGTGCGCGAGTACCAGGTGGTCCAGCGTGACGACGCCAGCGTGACCGTCCGGCTGGTCCCGGCGCCGACCTTCGGTGAGGGCAACCGCGCCGGCATCCTGCGTACCTTGCGCGACAACCTCGACGGTCTCTCCGTGAGCCTCGAGCTCTGCGAGGCGCTACCGCGGACCCGCGCGAACAAGGTGCGCTTCGTGCTGAGCGAGATCGAAGAGCGGCGACGGGGCCGGCCATGACCGGACACGATTTCACGCGCGATCGGCGCGTCGCCACGGTGCGCGCCACGGACGTGGCCGCCGGCCTCCAGCGTCTCGGCGATTTCCTCGAGTGGAGCGAAGTCGGGCGAGGACCGTTCGGGAGGGCCATCCCGCGCGGCGCGCGCGTGATCGTGAAGCCCAACTGGGTCCTGCACGAAAACCGGGGGCCCTGGGGGCTCGACCCGCTCGTCACCGACCCGGAGCTGATCAAGCGCATCGTCGAGGGCGTACTGGCGGCCGGGCCGTCGCGCGTCCTCGTCGGTGACGCGCCGCTGCAGGGCTGCCACCTGGAGAGGCTGCTGAGCGCAACGGGCCTCGACCGCTGGGCGGCCGAGCTCACGAGCCGCGAGCCCTCGTTCGAGGGGCTCCGCGATTTCCGGCGCACCACGTGCGAGATCCGCTACGGCGTGCGGGTGGCGCGCGAGGACCAGCAGCCCGAAGACGACTTCGTCATGTTCGATCTCGGCGCCGACAGCCTGCTCGAGCCTGTGACCGATCAGCGAGGCCGGTTCCGGGTCACCCAGTACGATCCGCGCAAGATGCAGACGACGCACGCGCCCGGGCGTCACTGCTATCTGGTGGCGCGCGCGATCATCGAGGCCGACGTCGTCGTGAACGTCCCCAAGCTCAAGACGCACTGCAAGGCGGGGATCACCGGCGCCTTGAAGAACCTCGTCGGGATCAACGGCAACAAGGAGTATCTGCCGCACCACCGGATCGGCGGCTCGCACCGCGGCGGCGACTGCTATCCCGGCGGCAGCGTGCTCAAGCGCGCGATCGAGCTGGCCATGGATCAGTCGAACCTGGCGCCCGCTCCGGGCACGCGTGCGTTCGCGTGGAACGCGACCGGAGACGCTCTGGGCCGGCTCGCGCAGTGGATGGGCGACGAGGTCGGCGTCGAGGGCGCGTGGTCGGGCAACGACACCGTCTGGCGCATGTGCCTCGACCTGAACCGGATCCTCAGCTACGGGCGGACCGACGGGACCCTGGCCGAGACGCCGCAACGGCGCGTCCTGCACGTGGTCGACGCGATGGTCGCAGGGCAGGGCAACGGCCCGCTCTTCGCCGAGCCGCTCGAGCTGGGCTTGCTGCTGGGCGGTAGCAATCCGGCCGCGATGGACTGGGTCGGCGCGCACTTGCTCGGCTACGACCCGCGGCGCGTCGCGCTCGCCCGCGAGGCGTTCGGCGCCTTCCGCTGGCCGATCGCGCGGTTCGAGCGCGACGAGGTGCGCCTGATCGGCGACGTCGCCGGGACGGAGACGCTCGGCAGCCTGCTCGCGAGCGGGCATATGGTCAAGCACCCGCCGGGCTGGCGCGATTCGGCGGCCTCCGTCCTGGAGCGCCGGTGATGGCCGGGACACTCGCCCGGCGCGCGGCGTGGCTGGCTTCGGCGAAGGCTCTCGCGTTCGCGCTCGGCTTCGCGCTGCCGCTGATCCTGGTGCGGACACTCAGCCAGACGGAGTTCGGGATCTACAAGCAGGTGTTCCTGCTGGTCAACACGGGGATGACCATCCTTCCGCTCGGCTTCGCGATGAGCGCGTTCTACTTCTTGCCGCGCTGCGAGCGCAGACGCGCGTCGAGTCGGCTCGTCTTCAACATCGCGATATTCCACCTGGCGGTCGGCGGCGCCGCCGCGCTGGCGCTCGTCGCGTTTCCGGGCGCGCTCGCCGCGATCTTCGCGAGCCACGAGCTCGTGGCGTACGCTCCGGCGCTCGCCCTCCTCGGGTTTCTCGCGATCGGGACGTCGTTCCTCGAGATCATCGCCGTGGCCAACAGCGAGGTCGCGCTGGCCGCGCGCCTGATCGTACTGACGAATCTGGTGAAGACGATCCTGCTCCTGGGCGCCGCGTGGCTCGCCCCCACGATCGACGCGCTGATCGCGGCGGCCACGATCAACTGCCTGCTGCAGGCGGCGCTGCTCTTCTGGTACCTCGACTCGCGGTTCCCGCGGTTCTGGGCGGCCGGCGACTGGCGCATGATGCGAGCCCAGCTCGGCTACGCGCTGCCGCTCGGCGCGGCGGCGATGCTCTCGATGGCGCAGCTCGACCTGCACAGCTATTTCGTCGCGCGCTCGTTCGACGCCGCCACCTTCGCGATCTACGCGGTCGGGTGCTTCCAGCTGCCGTTCCTCTACATCGTCAACGAGTCGGTCGGGGCGGTCATGATCCCGGCGGTCGGGCGGCTCCAGCGCGAGGGCCAACCGTCCGAGATCGTCGGGCTGATCGCCAGCATGATGCGCAAGCTCGGCGCCATGTACTTCCCTCTCTACGCGGGGCTCGTCGTGACCGGGCGCGAGTTCATCACGGTCCTGTTCACCGACAGCTACCGGGCGAGCTGGCCGATCTTCGCGGTAAACCTGACGTTGATCCCGCTGTGCATGCTCACGGCCGCCTGCGACCCGGTCCTTCGCGCCTATCCGGCGTACACCGCCGTCCTGGTGCGGATCCGGGTCGTGCTGATCGCGGCGCTGGCGTTCGGGCTCTGGGCGGTGACGGCGCGCCACTGGCTCCTCGGCGCGATCCTCGTCATGGTCGGCGTCAACCTGATCGATCGCATCGTCGTCAGCACGATGCTCGCCCGCATGCTGGAGATGCGCTGGCGCGATCTCGCGTTGTTCCGCGACGTCGCGAAGCTGGCGCTGGCGGCCACGGTGGCGGCGCTCGCCGCGGAGGGTGTGCGCGCGCTCCTCTCGGGCGCGACGCCGCTCGTCGTGCTTGCCGCCGCTGGAGCCACCTTGGCGATCGTCTACGTGCCGATGGTGTGGATGCTCGGTGTGCCGACGCCGGCCGAGCTTGCCGCGCTCCGCCGGCGGGCCGTCGGCGCGGGGCTCGGGTTTGCGCTTCCCTCCGCGCAGGCGAGGGTCGAGCGATGAGAATCGCGGTGGTCGCGCCGAGCCTCGAGATCGTCGGCGGCCAGTCGATCCAGGCGCACGCGCTGTGCGCCGGGCTTCGTCAAGCGGGCTACGAGGTCGACTTCATCCCGGTCAACCCGCGATTTCCGCGCGGACTCCGCTGGGTGCGTCGCTGGCCGTATGCCCGGACCGCCCTGAACCAGTCGCTCTACGTTCCGAGCCTGCGTCGCCTGCGCGCGGCGGACGTGGTTCACGTCTTCTCGGCGTCCTACTGGTCGTTTCTGATCGCGGTGGCGCCGGCGCTCCTGGCCGCGCGCCGCTTCGGCAAGAGGATCCTGCTCAACTATCACAGCGGCGAGGCCGAGGATCATCTCGCGCGCTGGGGCGCCCTCGTGCATCCCTGGCTCGCGCTGGCGCACGAGATCGTCGTGCCCTCGGAGTATCTGCGCGCGGTGTTCGTGCGGCATGGCTATCCGGCGCGCGCGGTCCCGAACATCGTCGACACGACGCGGTTCACCTATCGCGATCGGATGCCGCCGCGCGCGCGATTCCTCTCGGCGCGGAACCTGGATCCGTATTACCGGGTCGACGTCACGATCGACGCCTTTGTGCTCGTGCGCGAGCGCTTCCCCGAGGCGACCCTGACGATCGCGGGCGACGGCTCCGAGCGCGCTCGCCTCAGGCGGCGCGCGGCGGCGCTCGGCGATCGCGGGATCCGGTTCCTCGGACGCGTCAACCCGGCCGACATGCCCGCGCTCTACGCCGCGGCCGACGTGTTCGTGAACGCGTCGGTCGTCGACAACCAGCCGCTGTCGGTGCTCGAGGCGTTCGCCGCGGGGCTGCCGGTGGTGTCGACGGCCACCGGGGACATCGCCGCGCTGGTCCGCGACGGCGAGACCGGTCTCGTGGTGCCGCCCGAGGATCCGGCGGCGACCGCGAAGGCGCTCGCCGTGATCCTCGAATATCCGGTGCGCGCACTGCGGATGGCCCGCCAGGCCCGGTCCGAGGTCGAAGCGTACACGTGGGGTCGCCTCCGCGAGCAATGGGCCGCCGCGTACGCGGGGGTGCCGGCATGATCCGGCGGCTCGCGCGCACCGGGACCGACGAGCTGATGTGCCGGGGCCGCCAGGAAGTCGGAAAGCTTCTGGAGCGCAGCGGCGTGCTCGCCCGCGCGGCGCTCGGACCGCATCGGCTGAGCCTCGAGCACTTCCGTGCGGTCACGCCGCGCCGCTTCTTCGAGGGCGCGGTCAACGATCGGACCGCCGCGCTCCTGCTTGGCCGGATGCCCGAGGCGCGCGACGAGATCGTCGCGGCTGCCGAGGCCGCGTGTCGTGGCCGCTTCGATCTTTTGGGTTACGAGGGACTCTCGTTCGGCGATCCGATCGACTGGTGCCTCGATCCCGTCTCCGGCCGGCGCGCGCCGGCCGCGCACTGGAGCGTGCTCGATCCGCTCGACCCGCTGACGGTCGGCGACAGCAAGGTGATCTGGGAGCTCAATCGTCACCAGTGGATGGTGAAGCTCGGACAGGCCTACCGCCTGACGGGCGAGCCCAGCTTCGCGCGCGCGTTCGCCGCCTACGTCGAGCAGTGGCTCGACGCCAACCCGCCCGGCGTCGGGATCAACTGGGCGTCGAGCCTCGAGGCCGCGTTCAGGACGATCTCGTGGTGCTGGACGCTCCTGCTGCTGCGCGGATCGCCCGTGCTATCCCCGGCGCTCTTCGACCGGATCGTGCGCTCGATCTGGGCCCACGCCGACCACGTCGAGCGCTATCTCTCCTACTACTTCTCGCCGAACACGCACCTGACCGGCGAGGCCCTCGGCCTCGCCTACGTCGGGCTCGTGTTCCCCGAGCTTCCGCGCGCGGCTCGCTGGCGCGAGCTCGGGATGGGGATCCTGGTCGCCGAGAGCGCGCGCCACATCCTCGACGACGGCGTCTACTTCGAGCTCTCGACCGGCTACCAGCGCTACACGCTCGAGTTCTATCTGCACCTCACGATCCTCGCCGAGCGCAACGGGTATGCGATCCCTCCGGCCGTCGCGGCGCGCGTGAGCCGCATGCTCGACTTCGTGGTGGCCGTGCGCTTTCCCGACGGCTCGATGCCGCAGATCGGCGACGCCGACGGCGGCACGCTGGTCCCGCTGGCCCGGCGCGCCCAGCACGACTTTCGCGGCGTGCTCGCGACGGCGGCGGCGCTGTTCGGCCGCGCCGACTGCGCGTGGGCGGCCGGCGGCGTCACGCCCGAGGTGCTCTGGCTCCTGGGCCCGGCGGGCCTTCGCGCGTATGACGCGCTCACGCCGGAGCCGCCGGCCGTCGCGCCGTCGCGCCTTTTCGCCAACGGCGGCTTCGCGGTCATGCGCAACGGCTGGGCGGCCGACGCGCATCAGATGATCGTCGACGTCGGGCCGCTCGGCTGTCCGGTGAGCGCCGGTCACGGCCACGCCGATCTACTCAGCGTGCAGTGCGCCGTCTTCGGCGAGCCCTTCGTGGTCGACTCGGGCACGTACTGTTACGCCGGCGATCCCGCTAGCCGGAGCTACTTCCGCTCGACGGCGTCGCACAGCGCCGTGGTTTTGGACGGCGCGTCGCAGGCTGCGCCGGCCGGGCCGTTTCGGTGGGCGGCGCGGCCGGGCGCGCGCCTGCTCGACTGGCGCTCGACGACCGGGCTCGACCTGGTCGACGCCGACCACTGCGGCTACGCCGCGCTCCCGGGCGGGGGCGCCGTGCACCGGCGCCGGGTCGCCTTCGTCGACGGCCGCTACTGGATCGTCGTCGACGACATCGACGGCGAGGGCGAGCATCACGTCGACCTGCAATTCCAGTTCGCGCCGCTCGCGGTGCACGTCGATCCCACACTCTGGGCGCGGGCGCGCGGCCGGACTGGAGCCGAGCTCTTCGTGCGTCCATTCGCCGGCGTCGCGCTCAAGCCGAGCGTCTACGCGGGCGAGCTCGATCCGATGCGCGGCTGGGTCTCGCCCGTCTACGGACGGCGCGAGCCCGCGCCGCTCCTGGTCTATTCGACGGTGACGACCTTGCCGCTGCGCCTGATGACGGTGCTCCTGCCGAGCGCCGGGCCGCGCGCGGCGGCGCCCGCGGTGTCGGCGGCGCTCGACCCGACCGGCGTGCCCGTCGGACTCGTCTTCGACGACACGGGCGAGCGCATCACGTTCAGCGCGCGCGGACTGCCCGACCGCCGGATGGCGACGGACGTGATCGGCCTCGGCGCGTCCGCGCACAGACCGCGACTGATCGCGGCGATGACGACCGGTGATGGACGTGATCGGCCTCGGCGCGTCCGCGCACAGACCGCGACTGATCGCGGCGATGACGACCGGTGATTCATTCACCGCAATCGACCGATGCCGGCGGAGCCCGATGCCGCAGGCGTCGTGGAGTACACATGGTGCCCCATGCTGGGGATAGCGCTTCTCTGCTTAGGTCTCGCCATCGTTTTCGCGTCGTACGCAGGCTACGCGCTGTGGGTGGCGTGGCTGGCGCGCGTGCGACCGGTTCCGACCGCAGCCCGGTACCTGCCGGACGCGCTGCTGCCTAGCGTGACGTGCGTGATCGCAGCGGCCAACGAAGCGAGGATGATTCGCCACAAGCTCCGGGCGCTCAGCTTTCAGGATTACCCCGCCGACAAGCTTGCGATCATTGTCGTCAGCGACGGGTCGACCGACGCGACGGATCCGATCGTGCGCGCCTGGGTTCGCCGCGATCCCCGGATACGCCTGTTGCGGATGGATCGGCGTAGCGGTAAGCCCTCAGCCCTGAATCTGGCGCGCCCGCACATCGCCACTGATGTCACCGTGTTGATGGACGTGCGCCAGGCCATCACCCGGCGCGCGATTCGCGAACTCGTGGCGCACCTCGCCGATCCGAACGTCGGTGTGGTGTCCGGCAACCTTCGAGTCAAGGGTGACCCGTACTGGACGTACGAGGGCTTCGTGCGCCGGTGCGAGTCTCGCTCGGGCTCGATGGTACAGGTCACCGGCTCGCTGTACGCCGTCCGGAGCCAGGACATGCCGGAAATCCCGCCCGACACGATCCTGGACGACGTGTACGTGCCGTTGAAGGTGGCGCTCACCGGTCGCCGGATCGTCATGGCGGAGGGCGCCGGCAGCCTCGACGTTGCGACGCGCTCGACCAGCAACGAGTTCGTCCGCAAGGTCCGGACGCTCGCGGGCCTCGTCCAGATCTGTCACCGCCTCGACGGCTGTCTCAACCCGGCGCGGAATCCGGTGTGGGGCCGCTTCGTCTGGCACAAGCTCTCGCGACTGGCCTGCCCGTACGGCTTGCTGCTGGTGCTGGCGAGTTCCGCGATGGCCGAGGGCCTCGGCTACAGCATCGGCATCGCGGGGGGGGCGTTCGGCCTTGTCGCGCTCGCGCAGTGGCGCGGCCGGATGCCGCGCGTCCTCTCTAGGCCAGTCTCGCTCGCGACCTCGTTCCTAGCCATGAACGTCGCGGCGTTCTGGGCGATGCCGTCCTACTACCTGGGGCGCGCGTCGGTGACGTGGCGCCGAGTGGAGGTGGACAGGACATGAGCCGGCATCCGTTGCGGATTCACATCATCACCGAAGAAGACCCGTTTTATCTGCCGGTCTTCTTCCGCGAGTTTCTCGCGCGGGTCCCGTGGGATCGAATCGAGATTCTGGGCATCGACATAACACCGCCACTGAATCAGCCGACGCGTCAAGCCCTGGCGCGCAAGCTGTACCGTTTCTACGGTGGGGTGGACTTCGTCCGTCTGGCCGGTCGCTTCGCCATCGCGAAGGCACTCGATCTGCTGGCGCCGCGCGCGCTGTGGTCTGGCACCATCGAGCGGCTCGCCGCGCGCCGGCGGATTCCCTGCCGCGTCGTCACGAACGTCAACGCGCCCCACTACGTCGGGGGCTTGCGTCGCTCCGCGCCAGACCTGCTGGTGTCGGTGGCGGCGTCCCAAATCTTCAAGCCGGACCTCTTGTCGGTCGCTCAGCTCGGCTGCGTCAACGTCCACACGGGTCCGCTACCGGCCTACCGAGGCATGATGCCGGTCTTCTGGCAGATGTATGACAAGCGGAAGTCGATTACCGTCACGCTTCACACGATGACGCCCGATGTCGACGTGGGATCCGTGCTGCTCGAGAACGAGGTGCCACTCAACGGCGACCGAAATCTCGACCTCGTCATCCGGAAGATGAAGCGGGAGGGTGCGCGGACCCTGGTCGAGCTCCTCGATCGCTATCACGCGGGCTCGGTCCAGGCAGTCGCGATGAATCGGTCCCAGGCGCAATATCACTCGTTCCCGGGACGCGTCGAGGCGGACCGGTTCCGTGACATGGGGTATCGCCTCGTATGATCCCGTGCCTGCTGACGTTCGACATCGAGGATTGGTTTCAGGTCGAGAATCTGCGCCCGCTGTTTCCGCCCGAGCGCTGGGAGTCCATGCCGCGCCGGGTGGCCGACGCCACGCGCCGGGTGCTCGGGCTCCTGGCCGAGTGCCAGATCCACTCGACCTTCTTCGTGCTCGGCTGGGTGGCCGAGCGCGAGCCGCAGCTCGTGCGCGAGATCGCCGAGGCCGGCCACGAGGTGGCAAGCCACGGCCACGGCCACGTCATGCCCATGCAGCTCACGCGCGCCGAGTTCCGGGACGACGTGGTTCGCGCCAAGAAGGTGCTCGAGGACGTCTCAGGGCAGGAGATCGTCGGCTACCGCGCGCCGTCGTTCAGCATCGATCGCGAGCGGCTGGCGATCCTGGAGGACTGCGGCTTCCGCTACGACTCGAGCCATCATCCGTTCGACCTGCACGACCGCTACGGCCGGCTCGGGGACCTCGGCACCCCGATCGCGCCCGGCCTCTATCGCGTGGGCGACCGGATGATCGAGCTGTCGCTCCCGGTCGAGCACGTCGGGCCCGTCGTGCTGCCCGCATCGGGCGGCGGCTACTTCCGGCTCTACCCGGCCGCGCTGTTCCGGCGGCTGGTCGCGCGCTCGATCGCACGGCGCGGCTCGTACCTGATGTACCTGCATTCCTGGGAGTTCGACCCGGGCCAGCCGCGCGTCACCGGTGCGGGCGCGGCGCGCGGGACGCGCCACTACCTGAACCTGTCGCGCACCTTGCCGCGCATGCGGCGGCTGATCGGGATGCTCGAGACCTTCGGCGCGCGCTTCATGACGGCGCGTGAGCTGGTCGATCGCGTGGTGACCGCATGAGGCTCTCGGACTGGGACGTCTACCGGTTCGGCCTGCGGGTCGGCGCCCGGACGTTTCCGGCGGCGCCGCGCGACGCGCTCAAGCGGCTGGTGCTGCCGGTCGAGTACATCCGCTGCGCCGAGTTCCGCTACGTGCTCCAGCATCTCGACGTCGCCCAGGACCACCGCGTGCTCGACATCGGCAGCCCGAAGCTCCTGTCGCTGTTCCTGGCCGCGCGCGTCGGCGCCGACGTATGGGCGACCGACCTGGTGGACTACTTCTTCACCGCCTACGGCGCCTACGCAGCGAGCGTGCGCAAGAGCTGTCGCGGACGGTACCGCATGGAGACGCAGGACGCCCAGGCGCTCACCTATGGCGACGAGGCGTTCGACCGGATCTTCTCGGTCTCGGTCGTCGAGCACATCCCCGGCGACGGCGACGTCGCGGCCATGCAGGAGATCGCCCGCGTGCTCAAGCCCGGCGGCCTCGTTTGCCTCACGGTGCCCTGGAGCGACCAGGGCTACTTCGAGGAGTTCCAGGCCATGGGGAACGCCGATGCCTACTGGGTGCAGGGCGGCAGCGAGGAGCGCGTGTTCTACCAGCGCGCATACGACCGCGACTCGATGGAAAAGCGGCTGCTCGGCCACCACGGTCTCGACGTCGTCGACGTGAGCTTCTGGGGCGAGCGCCGGATCGCGGTCGAGGACGCGATCCTCAATCGCCGGCTGCCGCGGCTGGCCCGGTACGCCATGCTGCCCGCGCACTTCGCGCTCAACCGGATGTTCCTCCGACCTCTCGGGGAAACGGAGCCCTCGCGGAAGAAGGTCGCGTGCGTGACCCTCCGCAAGCGGGCGGCCTGAGGAAGACGGCACCATGTGCGGCATCGTCGGTATCGCCGGTCTGAATCCGCTCGAGCCCGTCGACGAGACCCGGCTCAAGATCATGCGCGATGTTCTGCGTCACCGCGGGCCCGACGGTGAGGGCCTGTGGACCGAAGGCTCGGTGGGCCTCGGGTTCCGCCGGCTGGCGATCATCGACGTCCAGGGCGGCGCCCAGCCGATGCCGAACGAGGACGGCAGCGTGTGGGTCGTCTTCAACGGCGAGATCTACAACCACGCCAAGCTGCGTCCCTGGCTCGAGGCGCGCGGCCACCAGTACCGGACGCGCGCCGACACCGAGACGATCGTCCATCTGTACGAGGAAGAGGGCGAGCGGTGCGTCGAGAAGCTCCAGGGGATGTTCGCCTTCGCGATCTGGGACCGGGCGCGGCAGCGGCTCCTGCTCGCGCGCGACCGGCTCGGCATCAAGCCGCTCTACTACGCCTTGACCGACCGCGAGCTGGTCTTCGGGTCGGAGATCAAGGCGATCCTCGCGTCGGGCGCCGTGGCCCCGGCGCTCAATCGCGCGATCGTGCCGGAGTTCCTCGCCAACCGCTACGTCGCCGGCCCGGAGACGTTCTTCGAGGGCGTGAGAAAGCTCCTGCCCGGGCGCACGTTGACGTGGTCGCTCCGCGACGGCCTCGCCGAGCGGCGCTACTGGCAGCTGCCCACCGAGATCGACAGCGCGCCGCTCAGCCAGACCGAGGCGGCCGCCAGCGTCCGCGCCGGGCTCGAAGCCGCCGTCGAGAGCCACCTGATGAGCGACGTGCCGCTCGGACTCTTCCTCTCGGGCGGGCTCGACTCGAGCGCCCTGGCCGGGCTGATGGCGCGGATGGTGAAGACGCCGATCCGCACGTTCTCGGTGGGCCTGCCCGAGGCCGACGCCAACGAGCTCGACTACGCGCGGCTGGTCGCGCGCTCGGTTCGCTCGGTGCATCGCGAGGTGGTCGTCACGCCGGGCGAATTCTTCGACGCGCTGCCGCGGCTGATCCGGCACGAGGACGAGCCGATCGCGTTCACCTCGAGCGTGCCGCTCTACTTCGTGTCGCGCCTGGCCGCCGAGGACGTGAAGGTCGTGCTCACTGGCGAAGGGGCCGACGAGCTCTTCCTCGGCTACCACCGCTACCGGATCACGCACTGGAACGACCGTCTGGGCCGGGCCTATCGGCGGCTGGCGCCGGCGGCGCTGACCTCGGGGATTGCGGGCTCGCTGGGACGCCTGCCGCGCAGGCTCCAGCGGTACGCCCGGCGCACGTTCCTCGCCCTGGCGCCCGATTCACGCCAGCTCTTCTGCGAGAACTTCGCGGTGTTCCCGACCGCGATGCAGCAGGAGCTGCTCGCCGATCCCGCGATGCTCGCCGCACGCGATCCCTACCACGAGGCGCTCGCCTGCTACGCGGACGCGCCCGGTGGAGATCTCGACCGGATGAGCCGCGCCGATCTCCAGACCTATCTCGTCGAGCTCTTGATGAAGCAGGACCAGATGAGCATGGCGGCGTCGATCGAGAGCCGCGTGCCGTTCCTCGATCACGAGTTCGTCGAGCGCGTCGCCGCGATGCCCGGCAGCGTGAAGCTCAGGGGCTGGCAGACGAAGGCGGTGCTGCGGGCCGCGATCCAGGACGTCGTGCCGCGCCCGATCCTGACCCGCCGCAAGATGGGCTTCCCGGTGCCAGTCGGCCGCTGGCTTCGCGGCCCGTTCCGGCTGCTGGTCGACGACCTGGTGCTCGGACCGCGCGCGCTCGAGCGCGGGCTGTTCGATCCGGGCGCGCTGCGCCGCCTGGCCCACGCGCATCGGACCGGCGCCGCCGAGCACGGCGATCGGCTCTGGCTCCTGATCAACCTCGAGATCTGGCAGCGGATGTTCCTCGACGGCGAGGACGCCGGCAGCCTGCTGGAGGACCTGGAGCGGCCATGCGCCTGATCTGGGTGAAGGTCGGGGGCCTCTGGCCCGTCAACACCGGCGGTCGGATCCGGAGCTTTCACATGCTCCGAGAGCTCTCGCGACGCCACCACGTGTCGCTCCTGACGACGCACGCGCCGCCGGACGATCCGCAGGCACTCGCGGCGGCGCTGCCGGAGTGCGAGGTGGTCTCGGTGCCGTGGGCGCTCGCCAAGCAGGGGAGCGCGCGCTTCGCGCTGGCGCTGATGGGATCGTGGCTCTCGCCCTTGCCGGTCGACCTCTACAAGGCGCGCGTTCCGGCGCTGCGCCGCGAGCTGTCACGGCGGCTCGCCGGCGAGAAGGTCGACCTGATCGTCGCCGACTTCCTGCTGGCGGCGCCCAACGTCGGGCACTCGGCATCGCCGCCCACGGTGCTCTTCGCGCACAACGTCGAGCACGTGATCTGGCAGCGCATGCGCGAGGTCGAGCGCCGGGCGTGGCGGCGGGCGCTGCTCTCCCTCGAGAGCCGCAAGATGCGCCGCTACGAGGCGCGCGCGTGCGCCCGCGCCCGGCTGACGATCGCCGTGTCCGACGCCGATCGCTGCCTTCTCGCCGCCGCCGCACCGAGCGCGCGCGTGAGCGCGGTGCCGACGGGGGTCGACGTCGACTACTTCGCCCCCGACGGGGTCGCGGAAGCCCCGGACCGTCTGGTCTTCACCGGGTCGATGGACTGGTACCCGAACGAGGACGGCATCGCGCATTTCATCGAGGCGGTGCTGCCGCGGATCCGCCGCGCGGTTCCGACGGCCGCGCTGACCGTCGTCGGCCGCAACCCGTCCGCACGGCTGCAGGCGCTCGCGGCCGCCGCGGGTGTCGAGGTCACGGGCGTCGTCGACGACGTCCGGCCGTACATGGCGGCCGCGGCGGTTTACGTGGTGCCGCTCAGAGTCGGCGGCGGCACGCGGCTCAAGATCTTCGAGGCGCTGTCGATGGCCAAGGCGGTCGTCTCGACGACGATCGGCGCCGAGGGCCTGCCGCTGACGCCGGGCCAGGACTATCTCTCGGCCGATGACCCCGCCGCGTTCGCCGACGCGGTGGTTGCACTCCTGCGCGATCCCGTCCGCCGGCGGGCGATCGGCGCCGCGGGCCGCCGTCTGGTCGAGGCGCGCTACTCGTGGCCGCGGGTCGTCGACGAATTCGAAAACCAGTGTGAGGAGGCGATACGCCATGCGAGTTAGCGTGTTCGGTCTGGGGTACGTGGGATGTGTGACGGCGGCCTGTCTGGCGAAGGCCGGCCACACGGTCGTCGGCGTGGACGTCAACGCCGAGAAGGTCGCGATGATCAACACCGCCACCTCGCCGATCGTCGAGCCCGGCCTGCCGGAGCTCCTGCGCGAGGTGGTCGCGAGCGGGCGGTTGCGGGCGACGACCTCGAGCGATCACGCGGTCGCCGACTCGGACGTCTCGCTGATCTGCGTGGGCACGCCGAGCCGCGCCAACGGGCGGATCGACATCGACGCGGTCGTGCGCACCGGACACAGCATCGGCCAGGCGGTGGCCAAGCGCGCCGAGCCGCACACGGTCGTGCTGCGCAGCACGGTGCTGCCCGGGACGGTCGAGCAGCACCTGGTGCCGGCGCTGCTCGAAGGCGCCGGCGGCCGCGCAGCCACGCGGGTCGCGGTGAACCCGGAGTTCATGCGCGAGGGCTCGTCGCTCAGCGACTTCGCCCGGCCGCCGCTCACGCTCGTCGGCTGCGGCGATCCGTCGACCGCGGCGCTGCTGCGCCTGCTCTACGAGAGCGTGCAGGCGCCATTCGTCCACACCTCGATCCGTACCGCCGAGATGGCCAAGTACGCCGCGAACGCGTACCACGCGCTCAAGGTGTGCTTCGCCAACGAGGTGGCCGACGTCTGCGCCGCGCTCGGCGCCGACGGCTCCGAGGTGATGCGCATCTTCGCGATGGACAGAAAGCTCAACGTGTCCGAGGCCTACCTGCGGCCGGGCTTCGCGTTCGGCGGCTCGTGCCTGCCCAAGGATCTGCGAGCGTTCCTCTACGCCGCCCGCGCCGCCGACGTGTCCGTGCCGATGCTCGCGTCGGTCCTGCCCTCCAACGAGGGCCAGGTGCGGCGCGGGGTCGACGCGGTGCTGGCGTCCAGACGGCAGCGGGTCGGCGTGGTCGGTTTGTCCTTCAAGGCCGGCACGGACGATTTGCGCGAGAGCCCGATGGTCGCGCTGGTCGAGACCCTGATCGGCAAGGGATGCGACGTCAGGATCCTCGACCGCAACGTCGCGATGGCGCGCCTGGTCGGCGCGAACCGCCGCTACATCGAGGAGGAGATCCCACACATCGCCTCGCTGATGTGCCCGAGCGCCGAGGCGCTCCTGGCCCACGCGGAGGTGGTCGTCATCGGCAACGCCTGCGAGGACGCGACCGAGGTCCTCGCGGCGATGCAGCCGCAGCACCTGACGATCGATCTCACCCGGGGCCAGGCGGCGCGCTGGGCGTCGCGAGGGTCCGCAGGGGCCTGACATGTCGTCGCGGCTGTTGGCGATTACCGCTGGGCTCGTCGCCACGCTCGTCGCGTCGGCCGCGGATCCGGCCGGGGGACCGAGCGTCGCTCAGCCGCCCACCGCGGTGGTCGAGACGTCGTGGGCTGCGCCGTCCGGTCGCACGATCGCGGTACCGAAGGGCGGTGACCTGCAGGCGGCGCTGGAGAGCGCGCGGCCGGGCGACACGATCGCGCTCGAGCCGGGCGCCGTCTATCGCGGTCCGTTCACCTTACCGAAGAAATCCGGCTCGGAGTGGATCGTGATCCGGACCGGCGGCGAGAGCGCTGTCCCCGAGCCGGGAACGCGGGTCGATCCCGGCCGCGCGCGCGCCATGGCGAAGCTCGTGGTGGCGCGAGACTCGGGACCGGCCGTCAAGACCGCGCCGGGGGCCCACCACTACCGGCTGGTCGGCCTCGAGATCAGGCCCGACGAGGACGCGTTCGTCTACAACCTGATCGAGCTCGGCTCGGCCGAGGCCGCTTCGGCCGACGACCTGCCGCACCACGTGATCGTCGACCGGTGCTACGTCCACGGCGATCCGCGGCGCGGGACGCGGCGCGGCGTCGCGCTGAACGCGGCGCATGCCGCGGTGATCGACTCGTACGTGGCCGACATCAAGGAGGTCGGCGCCGACTCGCAGGCGGTCGGCGGCTGGAACGGCCCCGGCCCGTTCAAGATCGCCAACAACTATCTCGAGGGCGCCGGCGAGAACGTCATGTTCGGCGGCGGCGACCCGGCGATCCGCGATCTGGTGCCCTCGGACATCGAGATCGTGCGCAACCGGATGGCCAAGCCGCTGGCGTGGAGGTCCGGCGACCCCGCCTACGCGGGCACGGCGTGGACGGTCAAGAATCTCCTCGAGCTCAAGAACGCCCGGCGCGTCCGCATCGAGGGCAACGTGCTCGAGGGAAGCTGGGTGCAGTCGCAGATCGGCTTCGCGATCGTCCTGACCGTTAGAAACCAGGACGGCCGCGCGCCGTGGTCGGTCGTGGAAGACGTGATCTTCGCCAACAACGTCGTCCGCGGCGCGATGTCGGGCATCAATATCCACGGCCGCGACACCAACCATCCGAGCCAGCCGACCAGGCGCATCGAGATCCGCAACAACCTGTTCGTCGACATCGGCGGGCCACGCTGGGGCGGGGACGGCCGGCTCTTCCAGATCGTCGACGGCACGGCATCGATCGTCATCGACCACAACACGGCCGTACACACGGGCACGATCATCACCGCCGAGGGGCCGGCGACACACCGCGGCTTCGTGTTCACCGACAACATCGTCGCGCACAACACGTACGGCATCGCCGGCACGAACGTCGGGACGGGAAGCCAGGCTCTCGACGCGCTCTTCCCCGGGGCCGTCGTGAAGCGCAACGTGATCGTCGGCGGCAGCTCGGCCGAATACCCGCGCGACAACTTCGTCGTGCGCTCGTGGGCGCAGGTCAAGTTCGAGGACCTGGCCCAGGGCCGGCTGCGGCTCTCTGACGGCAGCCCGTTTCGACGCGCCGGACTCAATGGAACCGACGTCGGCGCCGACGACAAGGCGCTGCGCGCCGCCGTCGATGCGGGAGCGAACGGCCTCCGGTAGCCCAGGCGATGATCGCCAGAGACAAGGTCTCAGCGTTCTTGGTCGCCCACCGGGGTCGGTGCTTCTGCGAGCGCTGCCTGGGGCGAGCCGTCGGCATCGATCCGTCCACCGGGCACCGCGCCGCGACGCGGATCGCGCGCGCCGGCGGATTCATCCGGGAGTACGGCGTCTGCGCGGAATGCGGCGAGAGTCGACTCGTCACGCGGGCGGTCCTTTTGACGTCCACGGGAGACGTTTCCGGGGAGTGAGGGCCAAGCGTTGACGGCGACGGTCGTCGGCGAGGCTCCCCGCGTCCTGGGGTTCTCGTGGTCCCGCACCGCGTGGCGCCTGGCCGTCCTGACCGTCGTCTACTTCGCGGCCGGCAAGCTCGGCCTCTCGCTCGCTTTCGTCCACGAGAGCGCGACGCCGGTGTGGCCGCCGACCGGGATCGCGCTGGCGGCGATCCTGCTGTACGGCTATCGGATGTGGCCCGCGATCTTCGTGGGCGCGTTTCTCGTGAACATGACGACGGCGGGATCGACGGCGTCGTCGCTCGGCATTGCCACCGGCAATACGCTCGAGGCGGTCCTGGGCGTCTGGCTGGTGCGGCGCTGGGCCGGTGGCCCCGCCGTCTTCGCTCGCGCGCAGACCGTCTTCGCGTTTGCGGGGCTCGCGGGTCTGGTCGCCCCAGCGGTGAGCGCCAGCGTCGGGGTCGCGAGCCTCGTGCTCGGCGGGCAGGCTCAATCCGGGATCGGCGAGATCTGGCTGACGTGGTGGCTGGGCGACATGGCCGGAGCGCTCGTCGTCACGCCGGTCATCTACCTGTGGGCGGCCGAGCCGCGGGCGCGCCCGGCGCGCCGAGAGCTGCTGGAGCTCGTGCTGGTGCTCGCGGCCGCGCTGCTGGTCGGCGGCGTAGTCTTCGGCGGGTTCGGTCCAGCCGCGATGAACGGGCATCCGATCGAGTTCCTCTGCATCCCTCCGCTCGTCTACGCGGCCTTTCGCTTCGGCCAGCGCGAGGCCGCGACGTGCGTGGCCTTCCTGGCCGCGCTGGCGATCTGGGGCACCTTGACCGGTGAGGGCCCGTTCGCCCATGAACCCGCCAACGTGTCGCTCCTGCTGCTCCAGGCGTTCTTGATGACGTTGATGATCGTGACCTTGCCGCTGGCCGCGGTGCTGCGCGAGCACGCGCAGAGCAAGGCGGTGCTCGCCCACACGGCCGCCATCGTGGCGTCCTCGGACGACGCGATCATCGGCAAGAACTTGGACGGCGTGATGACCTCGTGGAACGAAGGCGCCGAGCGGCTTTACGGGTACACGGCCGCCGAGGCGATCGGTCGGCCGATCTCGCTGATCATCCCGGGCGAGCTCCGCCACGAGCTGCCCGCGATCCTCGACAAGCTCTCCGGCGGCGTGCGCATCGAGCACTTCGAGACCATGCGCGTGGCCAAGACCGGGCGCCGCATCGACGTCTCGGTGACGATCTCGCCGGTGCGGGATCCGAGCGACCGCATCATCGGCGCCTCGTCGATCGCGCGCGACATCACCCATAGAAAGCGCATGGAGGCGACCACCCGCGAGCGCGATACCTTGCGGTCGGTCGCGAGCCTCGCGGCGGGGGCCGCGCACGAGATCAACAACCCGCTCGCGGTGGTCCTGGGCCAGGTCCAGCTCCTGGCCAACGAGCTCGAGGGAGCGCAGCGGCAGCGGATCGCCGAGATCCTCGAGGCCATCGATCGGATTCGCGCGATCGTCGCCCGCATGCGGCATCTGACCCACGTCGAGCTGAGCGAACCCTATCCGGGTCTCCCCGAGATGCTCGATCTCGCCCGGTCGAGCGAGACGGCGCCGCCTCGCGTCGACACCCTCGTCATCGTGGCGCGCGAGGGCCCGGCGCGCTACGAGACGTTGCACACCATGTTCGCCGGCGCGAGCACCGAGGTGATCCTCGATCGGCGCAAGGGCGAGCGGCGCCGCTCGGGACCCGGCGCCTCCGGCGGACGTCGGCGAGAGGATCGGCGCCGGCGCGACGTCAGCGCCGAGCTGCGCACGCGCGGGTGGACCTTAGTGCTCCGGTAGCTGTCAGATTCCTGTCTCGCACTGTCAGACCATCGACTCCGATCGGATGCGGCGTTGCGCGTGAGGGCCTGAGCTCGAAGCGTGTCGCTCGGTTCGATCCGGCGCAATTTCCACACCTTCACCTTCTTCTGACGCTCGGGCTCGGCCGACCTGGCATCAGCGATGCTTCGGGCGGCAACTCTAGGAGGTGTGATGGTCCCTGAACCGTTCCGCGACGCCGCGATTTTGATCGTCGACGACGAGCGGTCCATGGTCCGCCTGCTGGAACAGCTGCTCGCGCACGCCGGCTACCAGAAGCTCTGCGGCACGAGCGACCCGCGCGAGGTCGTCCGGCTCTGCGACGAGCTCGAGCCCGATCTGGTCATGCTGGATCTCCGGATGCCCCATCTGGACGGGATCGAGGTGCTGCACCAGCTCAAGCGCCGGCGGGCGGAGACCTACTTGCCGGTGCTCGTGCTGACCGCCGACGTGTCGCGCGAGAGCAAGCGCGCCGCGCTCGAGGCGGGCGCGAGCGACTTCGTCACCAAGCCGTTCGAGCAGACCGAGCTCCTGCTGCGTGTGCGCAACCTGCTCGAGATGCGCTTCCTGCATCGCGATCTGCGCCGCCAGAACGAGACGCTGGAGGTTCAGATCCAGGAGCGCACGCACCAGCTGCTCGAGGCCGGGAAGCTCGCCACGATGGGCAACCTGCTGGCCGGCGTCGCGCACGAGCTCAACAGCCCGCTGTCGGTCATCCTCGGCCAGGTCGGGCTGTTCTCGCAGACCGGCGTCGATCCAAAGGCCCGCGCCCGCGTCAAGGACATCGGCGAGGCCGCCGAGCGGTGCGTGCGGATCGTCCGGAGCTTTCTGACGATGGCGCGGCGGCACCCGCCTGAGCGGGGCCACGTATCGCTGAACCACCTGCTGCGCGAAGCGGTCGAGCTCCTGTCGTTCGAGCTGCGGATCGCCAGCATCGAGATCGTCTACGACCTCGAGCGCGACCTGCCGCTGGTGTGGGCCGACGGACACCAGCTCAAGCAAGTCATCGTGAACCTCGTGACCAATGCGCGGCAGGCCGTTCAGGACTCGGCGCCGCCGCGGCAGCTGCGGCTGGCGACCCGCTACGACGAGCGGCACTCGAGCGTCGGGATCGAGGTCGCCGACAGCGGGCCGGGGATCCCGGCCGAGCTCCGCGCTCGCGTATTCGAGCCGTTCTTCACGACCAAGCCCGACGGCGAGGGCACCGGACTTGGACTGGCGCTGGCACGCGGCATGGTGGAAGGGCACGGCGGCACGATCGAGATCGAGTCCACGCCCGGCGAGGGCGCGCGGTTCATCATCAGCCTGCCGCTCGGAGCGCCGCCGGAGTCCCAGGAAGAGAGCGGCGAGCTTCAGGCCGCGGGGCCCGTGGTCGGCAAGAGCATCCTGGTCGTCGACGACGAGCCCGCGGTCGCCTCGCTCCTGGCTGAAGCGCTGTCGCGCGACGGCTACAAGGTCGACATGGCCGCGAACGGCGCGGTCGCGCTCCGGATGCTGGGCGCGCGCGACTACGACTTGATCATCAGCGACAGCGGGATGCCCGAGCTGAACGGGCGCGAGCTCTACCGGGAGATCGAGCGGCGCGAGCCGCGCTTGAGCCGGCGGTTCGTGTTCGTCACGGGCGACATCCTGAACCCGAGGACGCGGGCGTTCCTGGCCGAGACGGGGGCTCCCCAGCTGGAGAAGCCGTTCACGGTCGAGAGCGTCAAGCGAGTGGTCCGCCGTGCGCTGCTCACGCAGCAGCGGGCCGGGTCGCCGGCTAACCCTTCCATCCCCACTGGACCGCCGAACGATAGCGCCACCCGCCGCGGTGTCTGAGCGAGGCCAAGCCTCGCTCGCCCCTGGCCGCGTCGAACGCCGCGAGCCGGCCGTGGGGCGCCAGAGTTTCCAGGTCCAGACGGAACCTGAACCAGATCGTTCCGAAGAGCCCGATCGCCCCGCGTGACGGCTGCGCCGAGTCGAACATCAAGACGTGCCATCTCGACGATGGCGACTGGCGCGGCCGCGTGATTTCGTAGCCTTCCTGCCACGAAGCCGTCTCGGCGCTGTTGAGCTGCTGCCGCAGGGTCTCGGACACCGGCGCCGCGAGCGCCGGCTGGCCGAGCTCGAGCAAGAGATAGCAGTAGAGGATCTTCGCGGCGGCGAGGTGCGCGCGCCGCCACTCGTCCGCGGAGGCGACGGTGGTGGCGCCGCCTCGGGTCGACTTCGCCGCGACAACCGGCGCGAACTCGCCCGCCAGGAAATCGTCGGTGAGTCGCCTGACGCGTGCGCCGCACTCTGCGCAGACCGCACGCTTCAACACGACGCGTCCCCCGAGCGCGGCGGGAAGAATCGGCTCCGCGGCCAGTGCTGCGGCCTCGAAATCTCGACAGCAGTAGATGCAGGGGCGGCGGGTCATCGGTGTCTTCACGGCGCAGCCCAGGTGCACGGGGCATACCATCGGCGCTGCCGCTGCTGCAGTTACAGCTGTCGAAAGCGAAGATCTGGAAATCGCGTCGAGCCGCCCATGGACGCGTGCGAGCCGTCGGTCGCGAAGCGTGAGGTCGAGCTGTCCTACCGTGACAGGCCGTCGCGCGAGGCGCGCGACGATGCTCAAACTGACATTCGGAATGGTGCGAAGGAAGCGCCGGACGCTCCGCCTGACGGCGAAGCGCCCGGCGCGCGTGTTGCTAGTTGCCGCTGGCGAGAAGTGCGTTGCCGATGCCGCCGCTCATGTTGGCGATCGAGACGGCTAGCGCGAGCGCGCTGGTCGACGCGGCGGTGCTCCGGTAGAACACCGTTCCGTTTCTCGAGTAGCTCACTGCGCCGCCCTGAACGCTGATGCGGAAGACGTCCCCGGCCGCAAACGCGACGTCCGCGCGGTAGGCGCCGGCTTCGCGGACCTCGGCGATGCCACGTTGTAGACGCAGACCGAACGCGATCGAGTTGGGATTGTTCCCGCTGAAGCTCGCGGTGAGCCCGGCGACCCGCAAGGTGCCGGTGGGGCCGGCGGTGAACTGCACGTAGCCGTTGCCGCCCGAGATCCGCTGCTGAGAGACGGCACCGGCGTCGTAGCAGCCGTCGCAGCCGGAGGTCTTGCTCACCGACCCGCCCGAGGCCGTGACATTGATCGGGTTGGTCCAGACGATCGCCGAGGGCGCCGTGGATCCGGATCCCACAGATGGGGTGGAAGGGGCGGACAGCGTGGAGGACGAGCTCGCGGCGCTGGTGATCACGGCGCCGCCGACCGTCGCGCTCCGGGTGGCGAGCGCGGCGGCGAGGACGAGCGGATACCCGGGCGTGGCCGCGCTCGAGTAGAAGACGGTGCCGTTCTTGGAGTAGCGCACGACGCCCGATTGCACCGCGATGCGGAAGACGTCGCCGGGTGTGAACGGGGTATCGGCGCGGTAGACGCCGCCCTCGCGCACCTCGGCGAAATTGCCCTGGAGCCGGATGCCGAAGGCGATGCTCCCCGCGCTCGACACCCCGAAGGACTGGGTGAGACCGGCTGTGCGCAATGGCCCGTTGGCACCCGCGGTGAACTGCGCGTAGCCGTCCCCGGCCGTGATGCGCTGCCGGGTGATGGCGCCGGCGTCGTAGCAGCCGTCGCAGCCGCTGGTCTTGGTCAGCGAATTGCCGCTCGCCGTCGCGTTGACGACGTTGATCCACGTGGCGCTCTGCGGCGTGCCGGCGGCGCCACCCGACGAGGCGGGCGGCGCGGGCGTGGGCGCCGGGGTTGGCGCCGGCGCCGGAGCAGGCGCGAGAGCTGGGGCCTGAGAGGGCGCAGGGCTCGAGCCCGCGGCCATGGCGGCGGCCATCACGGTGAAGTCGACGCCCACGTCCTTGCCATCGGTGCCCGCGCGGACGTAGGGCGTGCCGGCCGCGAGCGCGTAGTTCTTGCCGGCCATATCCATGAAGCCGATCGCGGAGAGCGCCGACGGGTAGTAGTTGTCAGCCGGCCAGGTCGAGGCCGATCCGCCGACGATCGCGTTGCGCGTGAACGACGAGCCGGGGAAGTAGGCGTTGACCGCCGGCATCCCGAGGCCGATGCCGTAGTCGCCGAAGATCCCGTACTGGTTGTAGGACGCGATGTTGTTGGTGAACACGAAGCTCGTCGACGTGAGCAGCGACCTGTTGTAGGTCGCGGTGATCGTGTTGCCGCTGTGCAACGCGGTGTTGTGGTCGATGACGATGTCGGCGCCGCCGTCCGTCGCCTGCATGAACGTGCCGGTCCCGGCCCAGCCCGCGCCGTTGATGTCGTCGAAGAGATTGTTCTGGACTAGGATGCGCTGCGTCTGTTGGCTCGGGTAGAGGTTGTCGGTGCCCATGATGTTCAGGCCGCCGCCGCTGTGGCGCACGATGTTGTTCGTGAACGTCACGTCCCGAACCATCGACCACGGCGCGGTGCCGTCCTGATTGCGCGGGGTGAAGAGGACGCCGTAGCCGTTCTGCGCGTCGCCCCAGTTGTTTTCGAACAGGTTGCCATCCACCAGGACGCGCTGGGCGTTCTTGAGCTCGAACAGGTTCTTGACCGACCAGCGGATGCCGGCGTAGCTCGAGTTGCCGACCCGCCACCACAGCGGCTTGAACAGGTAGTTGCGCCGGATCTCGATGTCCGACGGAACCAGGTTCGCGATCCTCGGATCGGCGCCGCCGAACAGGAGGTTCTCGCCGGCGCCCTCCAGATAGTTGTTCACGATCTTGAAGGGGCCCGGGCCGTTGTACGCGGCGATGGCCTGACTGTCGGCACCGACCTCGTGCAGCTCGGAGAGGTAGGAGTCCACCACCGCCGTCCGCGCGCTGTTCATCAGGATCGCCCGGCGGACGTTGCCGGTAGACGTCCCGTGGATGTAGCAGCGGTCGAAGGTGAGGTCGGTCGGCACCTGCGCCAGCGTCGTGTTGCCGTTGGGCGCCTCGAGGAAGACCAGGCCGTAGTTGGTCGCGCTCGTCGACGCGAACGTCGTGGTGATCTCGACCCCGACGAAGCGGTAGTGGTGCGCGCCTGCGGCCGTGCTGATCGCGGCCGTCGTGTTCGGGCTCACGATCTTCGGCATGAGGCTCGCTTGCGCCGGGCCCACGCGGTTGCCCGGAGCCGGCAGGCTCGACAGCGCCGAGGTCTGGATGTGGATCCAGCCGCTGCCGCTCTTGGCTGGGAGCGTGAAGTTGCCGGTATACGTGGCACCCGCCTGCAGGACGATCGCGTCGCCCGGCTGCGCGGAATTGAGGGCGCCCTGGAGGTCGCCGCCGGCCGGCACGCTGAGCTGCCGCCCGGTCGGCGAGGTGTAGGTGGTGTCCAGGAGGATCCGCGGCCGCTCGGGAGACTGAGCGGAGAACGTTGGCGCCACGCCCAGCAGCAACAGCACCGCCGCCGGACCCAGCACAGATTTCCAGCGATGAAGCATGGTGGTCTTTTTCCTTTCTCGAGCGTGAAGACCACCAAGCCCGCGAGCCGTCCTACGCCATGTAAGACCTCGGCTCGCTCAGAACTCGCCGCGGACGAGTGCCATGGGTGTGGCCTTTCGCTGTGGCGGCGGGGTGCACGGTGGGTGCCATGCGGTCATTCGGCAACGAAATTCGTACGAATGGTGCGTCAGAAAAGCTGGAAATCGCGCCGACACTCGGCGGTCATCAAATTTGCCGCGCGAGCCTCTCACGCGTGAGAATCGCGAGCACGCGTGACATCGAGTCTCGCCGCGGACGGTCGCCTGTGCATTCTGGCATCGAGTGTCGGCGCGCCGTCGCGACTCGAGCGCGACTACTCCAGGGTGACGAAGATGCAGTTGCGCAGCTTGCCGTCGATCGCCTTCGACAGATGCCCCTTGCCGTGGGTGTCCTCGACGAGCAGCACTTCGCCGGCGCCGATGCGCCGTGACTCGCCGTCGCTCGCGGTGATCTGAACCCCGGCATCCAGGTTGATGATGTACTGCCGGCGCGGCGCGGGGTGCCAGTCCAGATCGTAGTCCGGCTGCACCTCGCGGAAGATGATGCCGTTCGCCGGCATCCGCTTGGAGAGCCGCCCGGCGCGCGTCGATTCCGCGTACTCGATCTCGACGTCCTGGAAGTGCGACTCGCCGTTCTTGTCCGCGTAGAGACGATGGATCTTCATGAGATCTCCTCCTTCTGGGTGCGCCGATCATAGTGGGAGCGGCTATACTCCCGCAAATGACCACCAAACCGGCCGTCGGTCTCGTCGCGGTCGCCGGGCGCCGTCGCGCGACGCTCGAGATGGCGCAGCGTCTCGAGCGGGAAGGCTTCACGGGGCTCTACTGCCCGAGCCCTGGCGACGGTCTGGCGCTCTGCCAGGCGCTCGCGCAGGCCACGCGCGAGATCCCGTTCGGCACCAGCATCGCCAACATCTACACGCGCCATCCCTTCGACTACGCCCAGACCGCGGCCGTCGTCCACGAGCTGTCGGGCGGCCGGTTCCGGTTCGGGATCGGCGTGAGCCACGGGCCCACGCACGAGCGCCTCGGGCTCAAGACCGGCAAGCCGCTCGACGACATCAAGAAGTTCGTCAGCGAAGTGACCGCGGCCGGGGCGCAGGTCGGCGCGCTGCCGCCGATCGTGCTGGCCACCTTGCGCCGGCGCATGGTCGAGCTGGCCGGCGAGATCGCGCAGGGCGCGGTGTGGGCCAACGGAGCGCGTTCGCACATGGCGGCCTCGCTGCGGCATCTTCCGGAGCGCGCGCGGAACGATCCCGCGTTCTTCATCGGCAATATGGTGCCGACGTGCATCGACGACGACCGCGCGGCGGCGGCCGCCGTGATGCGGCGCACGCTCGCGTCCTACGTGCGGCTGCCGAACTATCAGAACTACTGGATCGAGGCCGGCTACGAGGAGGAGATGCTGGCCATCCGCGCGGCGCTGGCGCGCGGCGAGGTCCAGCGCGTGCCGGAGCTCATGTCCGATCGCTGGCTCCGGGACGTCACCTTGTTCGGCAGCCTCAAGGACGTTCGCGACGGCGTCGAGGCCTGGCTCGAGACCGGCGTGCGCACGCTGATCGTGGTGTCGTCGTCGACGCGGGGCGGCCAGATGGTCGCGCTCGAGGAGCTCATCCAGGCGTTTCGCTGACGGAGGCGGGTCGATGCGACAGCTCGAGGGCAGGGTGGCGCTCATCACGGGCGCGAGCAAGGGGGTCGGGCGCGTGATGAGCCGCATGTTCGCCGCGGAAGGCGCCGCCATCGTTTGCGCGGCGCGCTCGCGCGATCTCGTGGAGGAAACGGCGGCGCTGGTGAAGGCCGACGGAGGCCGGGCGATCGTGGCGGTCGGCGACGCCGCGGTCGAGGCCGACGTGCAGCGGATCGTCGAGGCCGGCGTGAAGGCCTTCGGCAAGCTCGACATCCTGGTGAACAACGCGGGGGACGGCGGCCCCACCAAGCCGGTCCAGGACTACACCGCGGACGACTGGTTCTATACGATCAACTCCTGTCTGACGAGCTCCTACATGTGCAGCCGCTTCGTGGTGCCACATATGATGAAGGCGGGCGGCGGCGCGATCGTCAACATCTCCTCCACGGCGGGCCGGCGTGGGCTGGCCTATCGCATCGGCTATTGCTCGGCCAAGGCCGGCCAGGTCGGGATGACCTACTGTCTGGCGCTCGAGCTGGCCCCGCACAACATCCGGGTCAACGCGATCGCGCCCGGCGCCGTCGCGGGGGATCGCATCGATCGCGTGATCGCCGGTCAGGCGCAGGTCAAGGGCGTGTCGGTCGAAGAGGAGCGCCAGCGCTTCGTCGAGCGCTCGCCGTTGAAGCGCATGTCGACCGCCGAGGACATCGCCTCGCTGGCCGTCTATCTCTGCAGCGACGCCGCCAAGAACCTCTCCGGCCAGTGCATCGCGGTGACGGCCGGCGAGCCCGCGGTCTAGGCCCTACCAGGTTTTGCGGCGGTCCAGCCGGTCCTCGACCCAGTCGAACGACTGGACCGACACCCGATAGGCCGCGGCGGTCGGCACCGCGACCTGGAAATAGGCGCGGTTGTTGGGCGGAACGTCGCGAACCCACGTGGTGGTCTTGGTGACGGGCTTGCCGGCGCCGTCGAGGCCCTCGATCAGCAGGATCATGTGCGCGGCGCGGCGGTTCCCGGTGTTGTAGACGTAGCCGTCGAGCTTCTGTCCGGCCCGCGACCACTCGAGCTTGAAGTAGCGATCCAGCGTTTCGGGCGCGTAGAGCTCGGCGGCGCCGGCACGGCCTTCGACCCGGGGCCCGACGGCCAGCAAACCGACGAGCGTCGCAAGCGTGAGAATCGTGGATTTCCCGGAGGACCGCATCGCTTCAGTGTGACACGCGATCCCGCACCCTTCCAGACCAAGACAGGAGGGGGAAATTCGGGTATCTTCTGACGACCGGGAGCATCAGGGAGGCGCCAGCATGGCTACGCTGACCGGGTCGGACGTTCTCGCCAAATCGCTCGTCTCGCAGGGGATGGACACGCTCTTCTACATCATGGGCGGTCCCATGATCGAGACCGAGTCCGCCGTCATCAAGCTCGGCGCGCGGGCCGTCGACACCCGGCACGAGCAGGCCGCGAGCCTGATGGCGCACGCTTACAGCCGCGTCACGCGAAAGCCCGGCGTCTGCATGGGCGCCTCGGGGCCGGGCGCCACGAACCTCGTCACCGGCGTGGCGAATGCCTTCGTCGACGCGGCGCCGATGATCGCGGTGGGCGGCTCGAGCCCGCGCGTCCTATACGAGATGGAAGCGTTCCAGGAGATCGACCAGCTCGCGGTCTTCAAGCCGATCACGAAATGGGCCGCGCGGATCTATGACACCAACCGCATTCCCGAGATGGTCGCGACGGCCTATCGGCAGGCGACGACCGGCAAGCCCGGTCCCGTCTACCTCGACGTGCCGGGCGACATCCTCGGCCAGTCGATCGACGAGTCGACGATTACGTACCCGCAGCCCTGGGCGCCGGCGCCCCGCACGTACGGCGAACCGGCGGCGATCAGCGAGGCGATCGCGCTGCTCGCCCGGGCCGAACGACCGCTGATCCTGGGCGGGAGCGGCGTGTGGTGGTCGGATGCGGCCGCGGCGTTCCGGGCCTTCGTCGAGGCGACGGGCATTCCGTTCTACACGACGCCGATCTCGCGCGGCACGGTCCCCGAGGATCA
>Ga0209382_10000932_pt1 | contig 47403 bp, 39 predicted proteins | sample SoiMetdeltSBSDD5_FD_187599 | JGI IMG/M metagenome (GOLD analysis project Ga0209382, IMG submission 187599) | Bulk soil microbial communities from a Populus tree surrounding site in Tennessee, USA - Soil MetaG P. deltoides SBSDD5 (SPAdes) (version 2) | ecosystem: Environmental > Terrestrial >...
ACCCGAACAACCGACGACTGCCGACCGACGACTCCTTGCTCCATGACGATTGACGGTGGCGGCGACAGGTTCCCCCGCCAACCGCCAACCGTCAACTGCCAACCGGCTTACTTGTTCTCGTCCACCACTTCGGCTTCGATGACGTCGTCCTTGTTGGCCGCGCCCTCGCCGCCGGTGGTTCCGCTGCCTGCGTCAGTGCTCGCGCCCTGCGCGCCCGCCTGCGAGTACATCACTTCGGCGAGCTTGTGCGAGGCCTTCTGCAGGTTGTCGGTCGCCGTGCGCATGGCTTCGACGCCGCCCTGCTCCATGGCCTTGCGCGCTTCACTGATCGCGTTCTCGAGCCCCTGCACGTCCGAGCCCGCGAGCTTCTCGCGGTTCTCGCTCAGCATCTTCTCGACGTTGTACACCAGACTGTCGAGCTGATTCTTCGCTTCGATCTCCTCGCGGCGCTTGCGGTCTTCATCCGCGTGCGCCTCGGCGTCCTTCACGAGCTTCTCGACGTCGTCCTTCGACAGACCGGAGGAACTGGTGATGGTGATTTTCTGCTCCTTGCCGGTGCCGAGATCCTTTGCCGTGACGTGCATGATGCCGTTGGCGTCGATGTCGAACGTGACCTCGACCTGCGGGATGCCGCGCGGCGCCGGCGGAATGCCGATCAGGTGGAACGCGCCGAGAAGCTTGTTCGCCGAGGCCATCTCGCGCTCGCCCTGATAGACCTTGATCTCGACGGACGTCTGATTGTCCGCCGCGGTCGAGAAGATCTCAGACTTGCGCGTAGGGATGGTCGTGTTGCGCTCGATGAGCTTCGTCATCACGCCGCCCAGCGTCTCGATGCCGAGGGAGAGCGGAGTGACGTCGAGCAGCAGGACGTCCTTGACGTCGCCACCGAGGACGCCGCCCTGCACCGCAGCGCCGACCGCGACCACTTCGTCCGGATTCACGCCCTTGTGGGGCTCCTTGCCGAAGAAGTCCTTCACGATCTGCTGCACGAGCGGGATGCGCGTGGATCCGCCGACGAGCACGACCTCGTCGATCTTCTTCGGATCGACGCCGGCGTCGGTGAGAGCCTGCTTCAACGGACCCATCGTTCGGCTCACGATGTCGCCGATGAGCTGCTCGAACTTCGCGCGAGTCAGGGCCATGTTGAGGTGCTTCGGACCCGACGCGTCGGCCGTAATGAACGGCAGGTTCACGTCGGTCGACATCGTCGACGAGAGCTCGATCTTCGCCTTCTCCGCTGCTTCCTTCAGGCGCTGCAGAGCCATCTTGTCCTTCGAAAGGTCGATGCCCTGGTCCTTGCGGAACTCGTCGATGATCCAGTCGATGAGCTTCTGATCGATGTTGTCGCCGCCGAGGTGCGTGTCGCCGTTGGTCGACTTCACTTCCACGACGCCGTCGCCCACCTCGAGGATCGAGATGTCGAACGTACCGCCGCCGAAGTCATATACGGCGATGGTCTCGTTGGTCTTCTTGTCGAGGCCGTACGCGAGCGCGGCCGCGGTGGGCTCGTTGACGAGGCGCTCGACCTTGAGGCCGGCGATCTCGCCCGCGTCCTTCGTAGCCTGGCGCTGCGAGTCATTGAAATACGCGGGGACGGTGATGACCGCGCGGTCCACCTTCTCGCCGAGGTAGTCTTCCGCGGCCTGCTTGAGCTTCTGCAGGATCATCGCGGAGATCTCGGGGGGCGAGTACTGCTTGCCCGACACGTCGATGCGGACGTCGCCGTTGGAGGCCTGCATGACCTTGTACGGGACCATCTTCATCTCTTCGTTGACTTCATTGAACTTGCGTCCCATGAAGCGCTTGATCGAAAAGACGGTGTTCTCAGGGTTCGTGACGGCCTGGCGCTTGGCGACCTGACCGACGAGGCGCTCGCCGTTTTTGGCAAATCCGACCACCGACGGCGTGATGCGGCTCCCCTCGGCGTTCACGATGACCTTCGGCTCATTGCCTTCCATGACCGCGACGACGGAGTTGGTCGTGCCGAGGTCGATGCCGATGATCTTGGACATAATGTGTTCTCCTTCTATAACTTAGACACAGCTGAGTGTACTGTAGTCAAGTTTTGCTTTTTCACGAAACCTGAGTCTAGCATTGTAAATTCCGACCGTGCAAGGAGTGAGCCCGGCATGAACGTTGTTAGAATCGGCGACTTACAGGGAGGACTTCGATGAGTCAATATCCGTATCGAGATCAACAGCCGGCGTGGATCAGCGGCGCCACGGCGGACACGGACGTGCGCGTGCGCGAGTTCATTCGCTCGGTGTACGCATGGATGTTCGGCGGTCTCGCGATCACCACGGCGGCCGCGTTGTGGGTGCTGTATTCGCCGGCGATGCAGCAGATCGTGCTGCAGAACCGGATCGTATTCTTCGGCCTGCTCATCGCGGAGTTCGCGCTGGCGATGTGGGTGCAGGTACGCATCACAAGGATGTCCGCGACCACGGCGGCATCGGCGTTCCTCGTCTATTCGCTGTTGAACGGTCTGACGCTGAGCGTGATCTTCTTCGTCTACACGCAGGCGGCGATCTTCCAGGCATTCCTCAGCGCGGCGCTGATGTTCGCGGGCATGAGCGTGTTCGGCTACGTGACGAAGCGCAACCTCACGTCCATGGGCTCGTTCCTGATCATGGGCTTCTGGGGCATCTTCATCGGCTTCATCGTCAACATCTGGCTGAAGTCGAACGCGTTCGGATTCATTCTGTCAATCATCGGCGTCCTGGTCTTCCTCGGCCTGACGGCGTACTACACGCAGCAGTTGAAGACGATGGCGACGTCCGCGGAGTACCGCGAGCACTACTCGATCCTCGGCGCGCTCGTGCTGTACATCTCGTTCATCAATCTGTTTTTGATGCTGCTCCGCCTTTTCGGCGGCAACCGAAGGTAGTCACTGGAGCGCGGGCGTCCTCGCCGGCTGGCTCGCAGGCGTCCCGCGCCTGCGTTCTGCGGGCGGCGAGGACGCCGCCTGGCCAGCCGGCGGGACGCCGGCGTTCCATATGCGCAACTACCTCACCGTCCGACGTTCGTCACGGTGACAGCGCCGCTCGTGCTGCGCACCAGGCGGACCGGCGTGCTCGCCACGGTCACGGTCGGAACGCGCGAGCTGAGCGACGAGCTCACGGTGGCCTGCGGATTCACGAGCACGCCCCGGTCGGTTTGGGGATCCACGACGCCGCCGTTCGGTCCGGGATTCGAAACGCCGAGGTAGCGAACGCGGGTCGCCTGATGCTGCGCCATGATCGCCGCTGCTTCTGCGGGGCTGCGGCGGATCGACCCTGTCGTTATCCGTGTTGTCGTCGGAGCAACCTCAGGGCGCGAATACGAAGACGTCATCGGTGGAGGCAACGGCGGTGTGTACGACTCACCGCCCGTCGTGACACCCGAGGTCGGTCCCGTTCTCACGTCCGGGCCGCTTCGCGTCGGCGTTCCGTTGCCGAGATTCTGGTTCGTCGTACAGCCGAATGCCGCGAGCGATGCGGCCAATGAAACCACCAGCAGCGAGCGCGACGTTCGCTGCCATAAATCTTTCTTTTCGTTGAGCTTGCCCATTGCTATCTCCTTTCGGGTGCCGGCAAGTCGGCAACATGATGGGAGAGCAATGGACGTGCCCCGAAGCTACCCGGAACAGTGGTTGCTATACCTCCCGTATGAAGGAGGTTTACAACCCGATGTTTCGTAATCGCAGTTTCGTGTTTCTGACTCTGATTTTGCTCGCGCTCGGAGCGGGTGCGTGTTCGATGAATCGACAGCTGCCCGAGGCCGCCGATGAGGAAGCCATGATGGTCGAGGTACGCGCGGCGATCGCCGCGGCCGTGCCCGGCAAGACCTTCGACCTCGGCGTGGACGTGACTGAAAACGGCGGCGTGACGCTGACCGGCGAAGTCGAAAGCTCGGCCGACCGCGACGCGATCATCAGCAAAGTGCGCCAGGTGAATGGCGTCCGCAGCGTGAACGCAAGCGGATTGCGAGTGAAGTAGCGTTGACCCGTTGCCCGTGACCCGTGAACGGGCAACGGCTTCTATACTTGCCGCGCTTGTTTCAGATTCGTGAGCGCGGATCGACCGTTCGCAACGAAGTCGTCGGCGGCGTGACGACATTCGTCTCGATGGCGTACATCATCGTCGTCAATCCCGCGATCCTCTCCGCCGCGCAGTTCCCCGCCGGACCGACCACCGTCGCGACGATCCTCACCGCGGTCTTCGGCACGCTGCTGATGGGCCTCTACGCAAATCGTCCGTTCGCGGTCGCACCGTACATGGGCGAGAACGCATTCATCGCGTTCGGACTCGCAGCCTTCGGTATCACCTGGCAGCAGCGCCTCGGCGCGGTGTTCGTCAGCGGCGTGATCTTCCTCGTGATCACACTCGTCGGCTTGCGCACATGGCTCGCCGATTCGATCTCGCCGTCGATGAAGCACAGCTTCGCCGCGGGCATCGGCCTGTTCCTCACCTTCATCGGGCTCTTCGAAGCGGGCATCGTGAAAAGCTCGCAGGCGGCGCCGGTGCAACTCGGCGACATCCGCAGCACGCCGGTCTTGCTCGCGGTGTTCGGGTTCATCGTCATCGGCGCGCTGATGGTGCGTCGCGTGCCCGGCGCGATTCTCATCGGCATCGTCGTCACCGCGGTCGCAGGCGCGCTCCTCGGCGCAGGCAAACTACCGACGAGCGTCTTCGCATTGCCGTTCACCGGCGCGTATGACCTCGGCGCGATCGCGTTCCAGCTCGACGTCGTCTCGATCCTTCGCCTTACGTTCCTCCCGATCCTGCTCACGCTTTTTCTGATGGCGCTCTTCGACACGCTCGGGACACTCGTCGCGCTCGATCCGAACGGCGATCTGAAGAAGCCGATGCTCGTCGACGCGCTGTCGTGCACGTTCAGCGGCTTGATCGGGACGTCGACCAGTGGCGCGTACATCGAATCATCGACGGGCATTCGCGAAGGCGCACGGACAGGACTCGCATCCGTCGTCACCGCGGCGCTGTTCGCGCTGTCGCTCTTCTTCATCCCGCTCTTCGAGCCGATGCAATCGCTGCAGTACGCGTATGCGCCGGCGCTGCTGATCGTCGGGATGCTCATGTTGCGCGCCGTGACGAAGATCGAGTTCGACGACCTCACCGAGCTCGTTCCCGCGTTCACGACCGTGATCGTGATGGTCTTCACGTTCAACATCGCGAACGGACTGACCGCGGGGCTGGTGCTCTATCCGGTCATGAAAGTGCTCGCCGGACGCGCGCGCGAGCTGCGCGCCGGAACGCTGGTGCTCGCGGCATTGTGCGGCTTGTATTACGCGTTCGGATTGCCGCATTAACTTGAACGTAGGGCGTGGCTTCAGCCCGCCTCCTCGTGTGGACGTGCAACCGGGAGAGGCGGGCTGAAGCCACGCCCTACGTTTCGCGCGCGAAGGCCCGCTTCAATGCGCTCCTCGCGCCCCAATATCCGCACATCCCGTGCACTCCCGCGCCCGGCGGCGTGGAGCTCGAGCAGATGTAGATTCGGCGATTCGGCGTCGAGTACGGATCGAGGCGCGGGAAAGGGCGCGTCAGGAACTGCGACATCGTGTTCGCGCCGCCGGCGATGTCGCCGCCGATCATGTTTGGGTTGTGCTCCTCGTACTGTGCGGTGTTGATCGTGCTGCGTCCGAGGATGCGGTCGCGGAAGCCCGGGGCGAAGCGCTCGATCTGTCGCTCGATCAACTCCGTCACATCCTGCGTCGATCCGTGCGGCACGTGGCAGTAGGCCCAGCCGGTGTGCTTTCCCTCCGGAGCGCGCGTCGCGTCGAACATGCTTTGCTGCGCGCAGAGCACGAACGGTTTCTCGGTCATTCGTCCGTGGAACACCGCGCGCTCGTGCGCGGCGATCTCCTCGAGCGTGCCGCCGACGTGCACCGTCGCGCTGCGCGCGCACTCCGCGTTCTTCCACGGGATCGGGCCGTCGAGTGCCCAATCGACTTTGAATGCGCCCGGGCCGTAGCGGAAGCGGCGAAGCTTCTTCACGTAACTCGACGGCAGCGCGTCTGCGGCGATGCTCGCCAGTTGACGCGGCGTGACGTCGAAGAGCACCGCCCGCGATTCCGGAACGTCGCGCATCGAGCCGACGAAATGACCCGTGCGAATCTCGCCGCCGAGGGAGCGGAGATAGCTCGCCATCGCGGCGACGATCGCGACCGAACCACCCTTCGCTGCGGGCCAGCCCGTCGCGTGGCCCGCGAGCATCAGCGCGAGACCGAAAGACGCGGAGCCGGTGTGCTCGAGCGGGAGAAACGAATGCGCGGCCGCGCCGGCAAAGAGAGCGCGTGCGTGCGTCGTCTTGAAACCGCTCGCCACCCACACGGCCGAATGCAGTCCGAGAAGCCCGAAGCGCGCGAGCGTGAGCGGATGCTTCGGCAGCGGAAGCGCGGCGATGGGACGAAGGATGTCGTCGAACACCTTCCCCGCAACCTCGGCGAAGGGCTTCATGAGCTTGCGATAGGCCTGCTCATCCGCGCCGAAACGTGCAGCGGTTGCGTCGACGGAGACCTCGAGCATCGCGACGCTGCCGTCGTCGAGCGGATGCGCGATCGCGGCAGGTGACCACGCCCACTCCAGCCCATGCTCCGCGAGCGGCAGCTCGCGAAGGAACGGCGAGACGACGCTCATCGGATGGATCGCCGAGCAGACGTCGTGACGAAAGCCCGGGAGCGTCAGCTCTTCCGTCCGTGCGCCGCCGCCGATCGTGCTTTTGCCTTCGAGCACGAGGACGGAGAGGCCTTCCCGCGCGAGCGCGATCGCCGCGGAGAGGCCGTTGGGGCCGGAGCCGACGATGACAGCGTCGTATTGCACGGCGCTAAGTTACTGATTCGGAGCTGGTTACCGCAGCACCAAAAAATTTACGAGATTCAGGGTAGGGATTCGGTCGCGCCAGTCACTCCTCAATCGGAGCAGTATTCAATGGAACTGATGCCACCGACCACGGAGACCCGAGGCGCCTCGCCGAACGAGCTGGAGACGATTGCCCTCTCGGGAAAGCACCTCGACTACCTTGGGCAGATCGCCCTCGAGATGAATCCCGACATGCCGGCGTCCTTCGGCCTGCCGCACCTGATCCGCACGATCCTCGATCGCGTGGAGCAAAGCGGCATCGACCTCACTGACGCATGCAGCGAAGAAGACATTGCCCGTCTGGCCGCGGGGCGGCTTGGCGGGAAATCGTCGACAGCCCGTCGGCGAGCTCCGAGATCTAGCGAGCGGCTTTTTTCTTCGTCGTCAGCAGCTCGACGATCTGGTCGATCGAGTCTGCCTGCGAGAGATCAACACCACTCTGGAACGACGCCTCGATCAGGCCGCGGATGATCTCCGCGCGGCTGATCGCCTTGCCGTGCTTGAGCCGGATGTCGATGGCCAGTCGATCGAGGTAGGCGACATGACGGTCGAGCAGCACGACCGTGATCTTCGCCCAGGGCTCGGTGTGGACAATAGGACGACCGCGATTGCTCTTAGCAGGACTCACACGAACTCCTTATTTTGGGTTTTTCGGCCGAAGAGACTGTTGGAGTGTAAACGGTTCCCCGGGCGAAGTCTATCTTTCCGTACCTGCCTAAGGCCACCCCGTAATTCAGGGGTACACCTCGGACAGGTTTCCCTCACACATCGATTGGTGATGCGATTCCGGACCTTTGGGGCGGATGGGCGTAACTGCACGTCCGCGGCAACATATTACCCGGTCGCGCCATAAGGGCAACAGTAAATGTGATGCAAAAGGGTGGGGTATTGCCTATCGGACAAACGCTGAGACCACGGCGTCTCGGATCCGAGACTGGAGAGGCAATGGGGAACGGGCAACTCGGCGCGTTCAGCGCCGTGGCAGCCGCACCGTGAACACCGCTCCCCGCTCCCCGTTCGCGGCGGTGATGCTGCCGCCGTACGCGTCCACGATCGTTTTCACGATCGCGAGTCCGAGACCCGTGTGGCCAGCGCGGTTGGAGTCGGGACGGTGGGTGTAGAAGCGGTCGAAGATCCGCGCGAGGTTCGCCTCCGGAATACCGGGACCGTTATCCGCGATTCGCGTGATCACGTCGCCGCCCTCGGGCGCACAACTCACGGTGACTGTGCCGCCGGGCGGCGAGAAGCTGAGCGCGTTGTCGAGGATGTTCTCGAACACCTGGATGAGCCGATCCTCCGAGGCCTCGACAGTCAACGCGGCGTCGGCGAGCTGGATGTCGATGCGCACGCGGTCACCCTCGCGCAGGCGAAAGCCTTCGACGATCTGCATCAGCAGCCCGCCGAGGTCGACGACCTTGGACGACTCGCGCACGAGCTGCGCGTCGATCATCGAGATCTCGCGCACTCCCGACAGCAGACGCTCCATGCGCGCGACTTCCTGATCGATCACGGCGACGAAGCGACGACGGTCGGCGGCATCGCGTACGTCGGCGACCATCTCGTTCGCGTTGCGGATCGACGCGAGCGGGTTCTTCAACTCGTGCACGACGTCGGACGCGAACCGCTCGATGAAGCCAACGTGCGCGTCGAGGCGGCGCATGATGCGCTCCAACGCGCGTGAGAGCTCGCCGATCTCGTCGAGGCGCTTCGAGCCCTTGAAGTGCGCGTTCTGCAGCCGTCCGCGGCGATCGAGGACGGCTCGCGCGTCCAGCCGCAACTGCCGCAGCGGGCGGACGATGGTCGTCGCGAAGAAGATCGTGACCATGATCGCGACGAGGATCGACGCGAGGAAGATGCGCATCACCCGCAAGCGGACGACGTAGAGGTCCTGGAGAATCTGAAACGTGCTCTTCGACGCCACGACCGCACCGACGGTCCACCCGCCGACGACCACCGGCGCCATGCGATACAACGTCACCGACCGCTGCCGCCGCGCGATTTTCTTCTCGAATCCTTCGAGGCCGCGAAGCACGGCCGCGATCTCCGGCCCGCTGAGCCGCGTCGCATTCTCGTAGAAGTCCGTTTCCAGCGGCTCCTCCGGCGGTCGGAAGTAACGCACGACCGGACCGGCGATCGACGCGCCGATGCGGTAGAGCAGGTTCTGGCGATCCGTGCGCGGCGGACGTTGCGGCGCGGGCGCGACGATCTCGCGCGAGTCGGCGACGACGTGGCCGCGCGAGTCGATGAGACGCACGCGCAGGTCGTTGATCTTCGCGCGGCGGATGACGTCCTCGAATGCGTCGGCGTCGAGCGTCCCCTGGCGCGCGATCGCAGCTGCGATCAGTTGCGAGCGGTGCGTGAGGTCGCGGATCTCCGCCGTCTCGAGCGTCTCCTCGTACTGACCGAGGAATAGCACGCCCGCGATGGGGAGGAACACGAGAACGGCGTTGAACGCGAGCAGCCGGACGGCGAGGCGCGACAGGGAGCGGAGCTTCATGCGAATCGGAATTGAAAATTGAAAATTGAAAATTGAAAAAAGACCGCTCCGTCTTTTTCAATTTTCAATTTTCAATTCAATTTCACTCCTTCCAGCGATAGCCCAACCCATACATGGTCTCCACGCGATCGAACGTACTATCGACTTCCTCGAACTTGCGGCGCACGCGTTTGATGTGGCTGTCGATCGTGCGATCGCTCACGTAGGCGTCGTGCGGGTAGCCGTCCTGGTGGAGCTGCTTGCGCGTCTTCACGTGGCCGGGATAGCGGACGAGCGCGTGGAGCATCATGAACTCGGTGACGGTGAGGTTCACGGCCGTGCCCTTCCAGCGGACGGAGTAGCGCTGCAGGTCGAGCTCGAGCTCGCCGTGGCGCAGCGGCGCGTCTGCGGCGGGACGCGAGGTCGCGCTCTGATCGATGGCCGCGCGGCGGAAGAGCACTTTCACGCGCGCGAGGAGCTCGCGCATCGAGAACGGCTTGCAGAGATAGTCGTCCGCGCCGATCTCCAGACCCAGGACGCGGTCGAGCTCTTCGTCGCGCGAGGTGAGGAAGATGATCGGGATCGTCTCCGACACGCCGCGAATGCGCCGGCAGAGCTCGAGGCCGTCCATCTCCGGCATGATGATGTCGAGGATCACGAGGCCGGGCAGCTTCTGCTGAAAGGTCCGCCACGCCTCGAGACCGGTGGAGTAGAGCTCGACCGGATAGCCCTCGCGGCGCAACGCGAAGCCGACGGTCTCACGGATGTTGTCTTCATCGTCGACGACGGCAACGACGCTATTGGCAGGACGCACGGCGCTATTGTAGATGTGGAGTGCGGCAGCGGAGCTGCCGCTTTCCATTGCGGCAGCGTCGAGCTGCTGCGGGTGGGGGCTTCGGCGATCCAAAGCGGCGACTCGCCGTCGCCGCACTCCACATCACTGCCTCTTACACTCGCCTTCCGCACAAAGGTACGCAATCGCCATCTCGTCGCTCGGCGTGAGCGCGCCTGTGAACGGGAGCACGCGGACGACTTTGTCGCGCGCCGCGCCCTTGGCGGGGAGAAAGATCAGCGCGCGCATCGGCTCGGGTTTCTGCGCGTAGGACGAGACCAGGTCGAACGTCTGCTTCTTCCGCGGATCGCCGGTGACGACGACGATCTTCGGCGCGATGCGCGCGAGCTCCATCGAGTGCGCCATCTGCGCCTGCTCGGCGCCCGCGGTGCGCATGCGGCCGCCGAAGGACTCGAAGATCGTCGTCGGGCGCGTGCGCCAAGTCTCGTTTCCGGTCAGCGCCGCGAGGCGGAGGAGATTCTGTGCGGCCACGGCGTTTGCGGACGGCGTCTCGTCGTCGCTTTCGCGAATCAGCGCACGCACGGGCGCGGGCGCCGTCGTACCCGTTGCGTACGCGCCGGCGCTCGCGTCCCAGAAGAGCTGATCCTGACGCTGCTGCAATGCGATCGCGAGCTCGAGCCATCGCACGTCGTAGCTCGCGTCGAAGAGATCGAGGAAGCCCTGCACCAGCATCGCGTAATCCTCGGCCAGCGCATCGACGCCGGGCGAGCGAAGGAGGGTCTTCGCCCTCGCGTTCCAATGCGTCGTCGCGATCGAGGTCGCGGCGCTCGTCGCCGCGTCGATGTACGTACGATCGCCGAGCGCCGCGCCCGCGCGGGAGAGCGCGGAGATCATCAGTCCATTCCAGCCGGCGATGACGTTGAACTCGCGCGATGGCTCGGGACGCTTCTGCCGCACATCGAGGATCTTCGCGAGCGGTGCCTGCAGCTCATCGTAGGTCTCGCCGAGGAAGCGCCACTCCGCGAGCGCGGGAAGACTCGTGGCGCCGTCTTTCATCCCGTAGATCTTGAACACCTTCGCCGCGGCCTCGGCGCCGACGAGGCGCGTGATCTCGTCCTTGCTCCAGAGATAAAACCTCGCGTTGATCAGCTCCGGCCCCTGCAGCGGAACGAAGTTGTACGCGTCCTGCGACGCGTCGAACGTGCCCTTGCCCCCGCCGCGGAGGTCGCGCAGCACGTAGTCGAGCGTCGTGCGCGCGACGAACTTCAACTCTTCCTCCTCCGTCGCTTGCCACGCGTCGAGGTACGTCATCGCGAGCAACGCCTGATCGGGAAGCATCTTCTCGAAGTACGGCTGCTGCCACGCTGCGTCGTGGGTGGCGCGATGAAAACCGCCGCCGAGCTGATCGCGCACGGGCGCGATGGCGAGCTTCTTCAGCGTGTCGACGGCGGCGGTGCGGATGCCTTCGTGCTTCGCGCGCGCCGCGTAGCGCAGGAGAAACGAGATGGTCATGGGCCGCGGGCGCCGCGGTACCGTGCCGAAGCCGCCGTTCGTCGCGTCGTAGGTCTTCGCGATCGCGTCGAGGACGCTCTCGACATCCGGTGGTGCCGCGGGCTTCACGCCGCCATCGATCGGAAATGGCGCGGCCCCTTCTTTGTACTTGTTCGCGTTGATGACGAGAAATCGCGCGAGCTCGTCGGACTTCAGGAATCCCGCCGCGGCGAACGGCTCGAGCTTCGCGTTGAGGACGAGATTCAGGGGCGATCCATCGATCTTCGCGGCTGCTTCGTACGCCTCCGCGACCTCGGGGTACTCGACGCGATCGAGCAGCACGGGCACGAAGTTCGTGTTCAACATCTCGGCGTTCTCGCCGCTGAGGAAGGCCTCGCGGTGCATGCGATAGCACTCGTCCGAGGATGCGAAGCCGATCGAGAGGAAGATCGGACGGCCCTCTTTCTTCGCACGCGCGAAAGCCGCGTCGCCCCAGGTCTGCCACTGCACCGGCGCGCCGGCGCGGTCGGCGAGGTAGCGGCTTGCGCCGAGCGCGGGCAAAGCGAGAAGCAGCAGTGCGAGAATGCGACGGACCATGCGCGAGGGCCAACAATGACGGCAGGGGATCGCTTCCTCACGCTCGGGTCGCGAGAGCCTGCCGAGCGCTGGCTGCGCGATCTCGAGGCGCGCTACTCCGAGCCGCACCGGCACTACCACACGCTCGCACACATCGAGCACATGCTGGAGCTGCTTCCCCACGCGGATGAGACGGTCGTCGCGGCGGTCTGGTTCCACGACGCCATCTACGACGGCAACGCGAACGAGGAACGGAGCGCGGTGCTCGCGCGGGAGGCGCTGCAGGAGCTGGGCTTTGCGGAGGAGAGGATCGCGCTCGTGGAGCGAATGATCCTCGCGACGAAGAGGCACGAGCCGGCCGATCTGCCGGAGCCCGCGCTGGCGTTCCTCGACGCGGACCTGGCGATCCTCGGCAGCGACCGCACGCGTTACGACGAGTACGTGCGGCAGGTGCGCGAGGAGTACGCGCACGTCCCGGATGAAGCGTTCCGCACGGGACGCGACGCGATCCTGCGCAGGTTTCTGGAGCGGCCGCGCTTGTATTTCACCGAGGGTTTTTCCTCACGCTTCGAGGCGAAGGCGCGCGCGAACATGACCATGGAACGCCGGCGTCTCGCCGGCTGAGCAGGCGGCGTCCTCGCCGCCGTTCCTCGCGAGAGCGGAGCGCCGAGGACGGCGCCTGCTCAGCCGGCGCGGACGCCGGCGCTCCAGATTCAGTTCGGCGTTTCTCTTGCACTTTCTCGGCGACATGTACAAACGCAGCACAACTCTCGCAGCGGTCGCGCTTGCCGCGCTCCTGGCCATCAGTTGCGGGTCGGGCGGCGGAGGCGCGGGCGACTTCAATCTCATTTCCATCGAAGAGGAGTGGCAGCTCGGAGAGAAACTGTCGCAGGACGTCGCGCGGCAGGTGCGGCTGAGCAATGACCCGACGCTCAATTCCTATGTCTCGGGCATGGGGCAGCGGATCGTCGCGCAGACGCCGGCGCCGTTCAATCAGCTCCCGTGGCACTTTCACGTCGTCGAAGATCCCAACATCAACGCCTTCGCGATTCCGGGCGGGCACATTTACGTGCACACCGGCCTGATCGCCAACGCCGACAACGCCGCGGAGCTCGCGGGCGTCATGGCGCACGAGATCAGTCACGTCACGGCGCGTCACACGACCGAGCAGATCACGCGGCAGTACGGACTCAGCGTCCTCGCCGGCCTGATCCTCGGGCAGGATCCGGGAGCGCTCGCACAAATCGCGGCACAGATCGTCGCCGGCGGCGCGCTCGCGCGATTCAGCCGTGAGGCCGAGGAGGAAGCCGACGAGCTTGGCATCCGCGCGATGGCTGCCGCGGGCTACAACCCCATCGGCATGGCCACGATGTTCGAGGAGCTGCTCGAGCATCGGCAGGGACAGCCGGGCCGCGTGGAACAGTTCTTCTCGACACACCCGCTGACGGAAGAACGCGCGCGCAAGGCGCGGCAACGCGCGGAGCAGATCGGCAACGTGGGCACCTTGGACGAGCCGGGATTCCAGGCGGCGAAAGCGCGGGTGTGATTATTCGTCCGTGCGGTCCGTCGGCGCCTCCATCACGTACTCGCCCGCGAAGTCGTCCGGCTTCTCGGGCGTGCCCTGTTCGAGGAGGCGCCGCAGGAGCGGCGGGGTGATGAACGTCGTCAACATCACCATCAGCGCGACGGCGCTGTAGAGGCCCGCGCTGAGGAGTTTCGTCGACAAGCCGATCTGCGCGAAGATCAGACCTACCTCTCCCCGCGGAATCATGCCGACGCCGATGACCGTGCGACGCAGTCCCTTCTTCCAGACGACGTAGCCCGCGGCGAGCTTGCCGAGGATGCCGACCACCGTCAGCGCGAGACCGATGAGCAGGAAGTGTGGGTTGAGACTCTTCACGTCGACGGCCGCGCCGACGACGACGAAGAAAATCGGGATGAAGAATTGCGCGACGTCGTGCACCTCGCGCTCGATCTCCTTGCCGTGATGCGTGCGTGCGAGAACGAGTCCCGCCGCGAAGGAGCCGATGATGATCGCCGAGCCGACTTCGTGCGCAATGTACGCGAGCAGCAGCGCGAACACGAGCGAGGAGAAGAACAGCCCGCGCTGCATTTCGATCTTGTCGATCGCGCGGATCAGCAGCGGCGCGAGTTGCGAGCCGATGACGATCGCGAGGATGACGAAGCCGAACGCGACGAGCACGATCCGGCCGACGCCGAGGAACGTCAGCTCGCCGCCCGTGGCAAGCGTGCCGACGAGCGTCAGCAGCACGAGACCGATGACGTCGTCGATGACCGCGGCGCCGAGGATCACCTGGGACTCGTCGTCTTTCAGATGACCGAGGTCGGAGAGCACGCGCGCGGTGATGCCAACGGACGTCGCGGTCAGCGACGCGCCGAGGAACACCGAGACCATGATCGGGAACCCGAGGTACTGGCCGATGGCGATGCCGCCCGCGAGCGGCAGCAGCACGCCGACGATCGCTACCGCCGTCGCCGAGCCGCCGACCTGGATCAGTTTCTTGAGGTCGGTCTCGAGGCCGATGAGGAACAGCAGAAGGATGACGCCGAGCTCGGACAGCAGATGGATGGTCACGTCGTGCGGATCGACGAGGTGCAGTCCGGAGACGCCGACGATCACGCCGCCGACGAGCTCCCCGAGGACCGCGGGCTGGCCGAGCCGCTCCGCGATCTCGCCGAACGCTTTCGCGGCGACGAAGATCGCGATGAGCGCGAGAAGGAACTGGGCGATGTCCACGGTGTTTTCGAGAATACCGTAAGACCCCTCATCCGCCTTCGGCACCTTCTCCCCGTGCGCGGGGAGAAGGGCGCTCGCCGCACGCTAGCCTCGAGAGCCTTCTCCCCTCCGTGAGGGGAGAAGGTGCCCGAAGGGCGGATGAGGGGTTGTTAGCGCGGCAACGTCACCGTGATCGTCGTCCCCTCCCCCACCACGCTCTCCGCGCGAATCTTTCCGCCGTGTGCTTCGACGAGATTGCGCGCGATCGCGAGGCCGAGGCCGGAGCCGCGGGAGTCGCGGCCTTTCACGAAGCGATCGAAGATGCGCGGAAGCTCCTCGGCCGGAATGCCGCTGCCGGTGTCGGAGACGCGGATGACGAGTCGTCCGGGCTGCGCTTCCGCGCGCACGCGCACTTCGCCGCCCGCGCGCTTGGCGTTCGACAGCAGGTTGAGGAGCACTTCGCGGATGCGCACGGGATCGAGCGACATCTCGATTGGTCCGTGGACGTCGACAAGCACGCCTTCGAACGACGACGCGGCGTCGCGGATCAACTCCGCGGCATCGATCGTCTCTTTCTGTAAGACGAGCGCCCCCGCCTCGGCATTCGCGATCGTCCGGAGATCCTCGACCAGCCGCGCGAGATGGTGCGTCTCGTCGAGCAGCTCGCCGAGGTGCGCGTCGTCGCGCGGATAGACACCGTCGATCAAGCCCTCCACGCGGCCCTGCAGGATCGCCAGCGGCGTGCGCAGCTCGTGCGCGACGTCGGCCATGAGCTGGCGGCGCAACGCGTCCTGCGCGCGAAAGACGCGCGAGACGCGGCGAAACGCTAGCGCGAATCCGACACCGATCGCAACGAAGATGATCCCACCCATCACCGCGATCACCAGTCCGCGGTTCGGCGCGCGCGACAGCATCGAGACGACCGTCCCGGTGCCGATCGCGCTGAACACGAGCAGCGCGGCGAAGAAGCATCCGAATCTCCGCATGAATGGCGGAGGTCCGTGACGCCGTCGGTGGTGCCAATGACCTCTCATGTGTCAGTGAACTTGTACCCGATCCCGTAGACGGAGACGATGTACGTCGCGTCGCCGAGCTTCCTGCGAATGTTCTTCACGTGCGCGTCGATCGCGCGATCGAAGGCCTCGGCCGCGGAGCCGCGCACGGCATCGAGCAGTTGCACGCGCGTGAAGACGCGGCCGGGATGCCGCACCAGTGTCGCCACGAGCTGGAACTCCGTAGGCGTGAAGTCGATCGCGGTTCCATCGCGCGTCACGGTCATCTTCGTTGCGTCGATGACGAGATCGCTCGCGCGGAAGACTTCGCCCGCGGGCGACGTACGGCGCAGCACTGCCTGCACGCGCGCGACGAGCTCGCGGGGACTGAACGGCTTGGTGATGTAGTCGTCGGCGCCGATCTCGAGTCCGCGCAGGCGGTCGTCTTCGTCGACGCGCGCGGTGAGCATGATGATCGGTAGGTCCGATTCGGCGCGCACGCGTCGCGCGACGTCCATGCCGTCGAGCCTCGGCAGACCGAGGTCGAGGACGATGAGATCGGGACGACGCCCGCGCACGCTCTCGAGCGCGCGGACGCCGTCACCGGCGGTGATGACGTCGAAGCCCGCAGCGCGGAGATAATCGGTCGCGATCTCCGCGATGCGCGGCTCGTCGTCGACGACGAGAATGGTCTTCGTCACGCGTCTTTCATTTGCGCGTCGCGATGCTCGTAGTGACACGCATGGCGATGATGATGCCCGCGGAAGCCGCGGAACGCGAGCAGCCAGAAGGCGACGAAGAACAGCGGCACGAAGAAAAAGCCGAATCCCCACGGGCGATGCCCGACGTAGTAGTAGGGCACGGCTCCCGGCGCGGCGATGACCTTGCCGCTCTGCTCGATACCCTGTGCGATGCCCTGCGACATGCCGGCGTTGTACGCGACGACTCCGACAGCGGCCGCGAGCAGCAGCGCGCCAATGACGATGGTCCAGCGAATTCGAGTGTTCATGAAACTTCCTCCTTTGTCAGAAGGAAGATGGGGCACGAATGTGGAGGGAGTGTGAATGCGCTGCGTGCTATTCGACTCGGCCATCGGCCACCGTTGCCCATGCCGGCCTTCGGCGATGGGCTAACGATCACGCATGTTGTGTCGAGTGGATTCCGAACGGGTAGCGCCCTAGTCGTCGTCGACGGGATTGAGCGCTGTACCGGAATCGATCGGCCCGGAGGCGGTTGCTCCCTCGCCTTTCTTCCACGTGATGAAGCCACCCTGGAAGTTGCTTCTGCGATATTCGCCCCACTGATATTCGTCGGATGTCGGATAACGCATTCTGCCGCGCTCCCAGGCGAGCTTCGCCCACTTGTCGCGAATGAAGCCGTGCACTTCATGTGCGCCAGTCGCCTTCGACCAATAGATCGTTCCGTGCTCGAAATGAACGTAACGTCCGACTTTGTCGGGCGCGATTTTCTCGTCTTCGACGGGATAGCCGAGAAATCCGCTGCCTGCGCCGAGCTCCGTCCATTTCGTTCGGACATCGCCGTAGATCACACGGGCTCCGGTCTCGGCCGTCCATACGATCGCTCCATGCTGAAAGGAACTGATGCGCCCGCGTCCGTCGCCCGTGCCCAACTCGTCGGAGAGCGGATAGCCGAGGAAGCTTCGCTCCCAGCCCAGGCTCGCCCACTTGTCGCGAATGAAGCCGTGGATCTCGAACGCCTTGCTATTGGGCCGCCAATAGATCGAGCCGTGCTCGAAGTGGTTGTAGCGGCCGACGCCGTCCGGTGCCGCGGTTTCGTTAGTGAGTGGAGCTCCGAGAAATCCCTTCTGACCTCCGAGGCTCTGCCACTTTATGGCAATGTCTCCGTGGACCTCGAACGCGGCGGCGTTGGACACGATGGAACAGAGAACCATGAGCGTGAGGGCCAGACGGATAACGCGAATTGGAAGATGCATTCGGCCTCCAGGTGCGCATTTGAAGGAGCTTGGCGTCGAAGTGTCGAACGGATTCGACGCTTCTGCAGATCGCCCGCACGTACCAGCTCCTGATTCGCGTGTGGTGGCGATTGAACCTTGTCGAATGAGTAGTGACGAATGGAGCGAAAACGTTGCAAACGGCTTACGGACGGCGAATCGTCCGCACGTGCGAGTGTCACCGCTATGCCCGCGCCGGGAAGACTCCTTCGCCGGCGATGAAGAACGGAATCGCGAGATGAGTCTTCTTCTGCGCGTCGACGTCGATGCCGCGGACATCCGTGGTTTGTCCGAGGTCGTCGCGCGTAGGCGGATGGAGCTGCATGCGACCCTTCAGGTTCGGCAGCCAGAACGTATCGCTGCTGGGCTTTCCATACGTGTAGCCGAGGATCGAAAACAACGCGGTGTTTTCGAAGATGCGCATGGCCCGGCCGTCGCACGGAATCCAGCCTCGGTGCGCCTTCCCGCCGGCGAACATGCGGATCTCGCCGACGAAGGCGTCGCCTTCATCCATCCGCTGCAACTGCTGTAGCAGAATGATGTAGTTGATGTGGATCTTCGCGGTCACGTGCTCCATCGGCTGCGGCGGGTCGATGCCGATCGTGGGCTTGTCGCCGATGTTGATGCCGCTGCCGCTGTGCATCGGCACGCGGCCGCGGAGATCAGGGAGCACGACGGTGTTCTCGTCCCCGCCGAACGTCTTTCCGATGCGCAACCTCAGCTCGGAATGTTCGCGTGCATCCAGGATCTGGCCTTCGCACAATTCCCATCCGAGCGGTGCGAAGTTGCCGGCGAAAAGGCGGATCTCACCGATGGGCATGCATGGCTCCTAGCGATCGAACGGGTAGATGCCTTTGTACGAGATGCAGAAGTTGAGCGCGAGCGCGGGCTGCGCGGTGGAGTCGCTCGCCAGAAACGCGAAAGCGCGACCGGCGGGAAGGTTGCCGTCCGCACCCGCGGGGATGCGGCCACGCAGGTCGGGGAGCGCGAAGGTCGTGCGGCCGTCGCCGCCGTAGGTCGTGCCGAGGAGAGAGTAGAGAGATGTGTACTGCGCGATGGGCATCATGCGACCGTCGCACGGCAGCCAACCGTCGGGCACATCGGCGTAGGTGAACAGACGGATCTCCGAGATGAAGGGGTCCATTCGGATGCTCCTCTCGCGTTGATTGTTGCAGGTGACCCGCGGGAAGCTTACAGCGGGGGGATGTTCGTGTCATCCCGAGCGTGAGTCGAGGGACCTGGGCGGGCGGGGCTCGAGGAGCGAGCATCGTGCACCACCCGCCCAGGTCCCTCGACTCACGCTCGGGATGACAGGCAATTACAGCGCGGCGCGTACGGCGTTCAACTTCTCCACGAACCGTGACGGCTCGTAGTCATCCCGGTTCGCGATCTCGTCGAAGAGCGCGTCGATCGACTTCGTGAGCGCTCCGCGCAGGAGCCGGGGGTTGCGGCGCGTGAGGGCGCTGTTGAGGCTTTGCAGTGCGAGCGCGTGCTGTTCGGCGGCGTGGACGTCCGAGGTGAGGATGAAGTCGCGGTCGTTCGTGATTGCGGTCATCAGCGAGCGCACTTCCCCATCGCTCCAGCGGACCGCGTCGATCTTCGGGATGAGCGACTCGGCGACGACGCGCGCGCGATCGGCGGTCGAGGCGACGCCGGCGGGATCGTTCATGCGGGACACGCCGCGCGCGAGCTGGCGCACGAGCGGATCGAGCTCGTCGCGTGACTGCGGCGCAACGCGGCCGATGAGCAGACGGAGCATGGCCCAGTGTTGCGGAGACCACGTCGGCAGTCCCGCGCGATCCGGCCAGCCGCGCTGCTGACGCCACGCGCTCCCCTTCAGATCGTGGTGGCAGTTGTAGCAGCTCATGTCGGAGAACTCGGGCCATTCGTCGCCGCGCGCGTGGCGGGCGAGGTTGCGCAGCGAGTCGCGGAACTTCATCACCTGCCCGACGGCCCAGGCGCGGACGCCGTGCGTGTCGCGGCCAGGCGTCCAATGAGGCGGCATCGATTCCGTGTAGTTGTCGAGCTCGAACGCGAGAATCGGATGTCCGGAGGCGATGAGCTCGTGATCGACTTCCTTCTGTTCGCTGCCGAGGTGACAGCGGTGGCAGTTATGGGCGCGGACCGGGAGGTCGCGCAGGTCGATCATGCCGCGCGCGACGCTCTGCTCGTGCGTCCATCCTTCTTCCGTGTGCTCGGCGCGCCAGCCGCTCGCGGGGCCGTGGCAGACCTCGCACTGCACGCCGTCTTCGAGGTCGATGGCTCCGACGATCTGCTGCGCAGGAATGTTCGAGGTGTGGCAATCGAGGCAGGCGTCTTCTTCGTAGGCGCGCTTGCGAAGGCGCATGTTCTTCGCGATGCGCGCGGAACGTTCGTTGAAGAGGACGTTGTATGCCTGAGCGTGGCGGTCGGAGTTGAGCCAAGTGTAGTACTCATTCTGCAGGACTTTCGTCGCGTCGAGCGGCTCGGTGGAGCCGTGGCAGCCGGAGCTCGAGCAGGAGGCGGCGCCGAGATAGCGGCCGGGCTCGTTGGCGGTTGGCGGTTGGCGGTTGGCGGGAGAGTCCGCGGGTTGCTGCGCGAGCAGCGTCGCAGCGGCCAGCATGAGCACGAGCGTGATCCGTTTCATTTCTGTTCTCTCACCGTGTAGAGCTTTCCGTTGCGAAGATAAAGGCGCTGCATCTCTGTGAGGCTCATCGGTCTGGCGCCGATGCGGTTGAAGATCGAGACCTGGTTGCCGCTCTCGTCGACGGCGCGGTCGCGGTCGAGGCCTTTGGAGATCGCGAGCGCGGGGCCGTGGGTGTGGCGTTTGGCGATGAGTCGCGGCGCGGGACGCGGGCTGAAGCCGGCGTAACCCGGCGTCCAGTCGGGCGACGTGAGCTGAAGAATCTTCAATCCGTGCTCGCCGTCGGCGACGTACGCGAAAGCGCTGGCGTTTGTCGAGGCGACCTTCACGTCGTACACGTCGTGCAGGTCGTCGTGGAAGACCTGGTCGATGAACGGCTTCTCGGGATTCTCGACGTCGACGATGACCAGGCCTTCCTTTCCGGCGGCAACATACGCGTAGGTGCGCGCCACGTAGACGTTGCGCGCGTCTTTGATCGGCACGCTCGCGACGACGCGCGGGTTGGCTGGATCGGTGATGTCCAACGTGTGCAAACCGCGGGCGTCGGTGAAGAACGCGTAGCGGAATTGCACGGCAATGCTGGTCGGGAACTGCGCGGATACCTCGGCAATGATCTCCGGCTCGAGGGGTTTGTCGATGTCGACGATGGACACTCCCGCGAGCGTTCCGATCAAGAGCCAGCGCCCGGCAACGGTGATCGCGCGCGCGCCGGTGAGCTTGCCGTACGACATCGGCGCCGAGCCCGAGCCTGGGAGCGGGTGGCGTGTCTCCGTGGGATTGAACGTCAGCGCGCGGGTGAAGAAGTTGTTCGATGGGTTCCCATCGGTCAACGTCGTGACATCGACGAGGATCAGTCCTTCTTCGCGATCAGCGATATATGCGTAGCGATAGAGCGGATGGATCGCCTGCTCTTCGTTCTCGGCGAGGAACTGCGTCTTGCGCGTCGGGTCCATCGGCATCGTCGTCGGCAAGGCCACGGCGGCGGCGTCTTTCGTCTTGACGTAGGTTCGCTGGCCGAACGGCGACACCGGCGCGCTGACGAGGCGCTCGGAGAAGTCTTTGTTGTCGACGTTGGCGACGTCGTAGACCTCGAAGCCTTCCTCGCCATTGGCGACGAAGAGGTATTCGCCGCGGAGCTGAATGCTTTGCGCGTCGTGGGCGTGATGGTGATGCGCGACCTCGAGCTCTTTTTCTTTTGCGAGGTGCTTCGCGTAGTAATCGGGATAAACGACCTTGTGCAGCGACGAGCCGATCACGGCCTGTGGCTCGTCCCATTCCGTCACGGCAACGGCTTCGAAGCCGTCGTGTCCCGTCGCGACGTAAGCGAAGCGTCCGATGAAGTTGACGAAGTTCGTCCCCTGCAACAGGAGCTGCGCCATCCAGGCGTTGTTGTCGTTCTTGTCGGTCACGTGGCAACTGCCGCAGCTCTGGGTCTCGCGGCTGCGGACGGTGTGCGGCACGTGCGGGTTGAAGGCCTGGCTGCTGTAGCCCGACGCCGCGATGGGCGGCTGCTGGATGTAGATGCGCTGGCGCTGCTGGTTGGTCGAGCTGATGACGAGCGCGCTCGACGAGCGCACCGGCGCGAGCTTCGCGCCTTTGATCTTCGAGTTCACGCCGAGCATGAAGGCGTCGGTGCGGATGACCTGCGGGTTGTACGACGCGTAGTTGCGCGTGGTCGTTCCCTCGTAATGCTGCGTCGCGCTGGCGACGTTCTGTTCTTGCGGTAGATGACAGCCGGAGCACGATGTCATCCACGACGTGTGACAGGCGTAGCAGGTCATCGTCGTGTTGTGCGGCTGAATTGCCTTCGCGGCGTGCGAGCGCTCGTTGTAGTTCGGATGGCCGACGGTGATCGTGTCCTTCACCTGCTTCACTTCCCACTCCATCCCGGGATTGATCATCGAGCGTTGCATGAGCTTCCCGGTCGGCAGCCACGCGAAACGGCGATGGCCGAACGGTGTGACGGCGAGTCGGAGGTCGGTGCCGCCCGGGGGTGCAGCGGGTCCGGAGGTGCGCAGGTTCGTGTACGCGTTTGCGCTGCCGTGGCAGTCCTGGCACTCGATCTCGATGTTGTTCCCGTACTCGCCGTAGATCTGGCCGTTGCCGTGCTCGTCCTGCGAGAAGTGGCAGTCCGCGCAGTGCATGCCGCGCTCGAGGTGGATGTCCTTCAGGTGCACGGCCTTCCTGAATTTCTCCGGATCGTCGAAGGAGACGACATTGCCGTCGGCGTCGAGGAGATTGCCCTTGCGATCGCGTTTGTAGACGGCCATGAAACTCCAGCCGTGGCCGTGGTAGTCGGCGAACTGCGTGTGCTTCGCCTGCGGGTTGAGGCTCGTCACCCGCTCGAGGAAATCGATGTCGGTCCAGAGTCCGCGCGGCGCGGCGCCTTCCGGATTGTGGTCGAGGCTCGCGCGCTTCTCCGTTTCGGTCGGATAGCGCTGCTCCTTCGGCCAGAGCAGCTCGGCGTCGGACTCGTAGTCCCACATGATGTAGCCGAGGTAGGTGTTCACGAAGGAGTTGGGCTGATGCATGTGGCAGGACATGCACTGACTCGTGGGCACCGCGCGCGTGAGCTGATGGCGGATCGGATGGCCCTTCTCGTTTTTCGGAATGGACTTGTCGGCGGATTGCGAGAGGCCGGTGTGTCCCGCCGTCGCCCACGGTCCGCTGTGCGGCGGCTCGCGGTCGTTTGCGTAAACGACGTGACACGCGGTGCATCCCGAAGAGCGGTAGTCGCCGGGATGCTCGTTCGTGCCGAGGAACGAAAGGTGCGGATCGTTGAGACGGGTCTTGTGGAGATTGATGAGACCCGGAGAGATGCGCGAGCCGGTGCCGCGTCCGCGATTGCCGAGTTTGATGTCCGGCTTGCCTGCTTCTTCGCCGGCATTCGGATTGCCGATGTCCGGCGGGAAGGTGTTGTTCGCGATGCCACCGCGCTCGAAGGCGCGGAAGTATTCACCGGGCTGGAAGATCTCCCAGCGCGGGAGCGGCACGAGCTGAGGCAACGCGCCGCGCGCGATCTGGTACGCGGTCGGTGGCTGCGCCGGAAGGAGGACCTGCGGGTTGCCGTCGCGGTTGTAGGACTCGCCGAGGAACGCGCGCTTCTGGCTCGTCAGTCCGTTCGCGTAGCTCACGGCGGCCCAGAAGACGGAGCTCGTGGTCATCGTGCTGCGCGGAACGGCGGCGGTCTGCTGCTGATGGCACGTGCCGCAGGTCTCGCGCGCGACGCGGAGATCGCCAGGGTTCATGAAGCGGATGAACTCGGGCGATTCGTCGAGGAGCGCGGTGTAGGTGCGCGGAGGATTCGCGCTGGTCTTGAAGATGTCTTTGTTGCGGGGTTGGACGTGCGCCTCTTCTTTGACGCGCGTCGTGGCGTTGCCGCCGTGGCAATCGGTGCAGCCGAGTTTGACCGCGGGCGATGCGTGCATCGGTTCGATGCCGGTGTGGCAGGTGAGGCAGCCGGAGGACTTGGTGTCGGCGACGGATTGCGTTTGGCGCAGTAGCGCCGGCGGCTCGCCGGCCGGTCCACCGGCCGCTGGCCGGTCCGCGGCATAGATCGCCGCGATTGCGATTGCACCGATCGTCGCCTTTCGAATCACGTTTACCGTTACCTCCAAGCACCGGCTGGCAGCCGGTGGACCGGCCGGCGGGCCGCCGGCGCGCCCTGTTAGAACTGCAGGATCACATTCATGAACGCGTGGTACAGCGGGTCTTTCGTTTCGTAGATGTCCTTGAAGGCCTGGCCCGGAATCAGGGTCGCGAGCCCGCCGACGATGGTGACGTTGTTGCTGAGGAACGGGCGATAGCGCAAGCCCGCGCTGAGGTCCGTGCCGAGGTCGTGGCTGATGTTGCCCTGGAAGAGCACTTCCTCGAGCGGCTCCACCGCGTCGAACCGGATGTAGTTGCCGGTGAAGATCGCCTTCAGCCGCGGCGTGACGTCGACGTCGAGTCCGACCGTCGCGAGCTGGATGCCGGGGTTCACGTAGTTCGGCTGTCCTTCGTCCTTGCTGCTGCGCAGCGACGGCAAGAGGCTGCCGCGCTCGACGAGAGCCACGCCGGTCTGCGCGAGACGGATGCCGAGCCTGTTGAAGAACGAGAAGCCGCCGCCGGCGAATGCGGGCGAGTCGAAGATCGAGTCGAAGCCGCGCGCGGTGCGGTCGCGCGGATTGCGATCGCCCGTTGCGTAGAAGAAGCCGATGCGCGGACGGAGCCAGTCGCGGTCGTACGAAACCTCGAGCGCGGCCATGCCCGCGCGAATGGCGACGCTGTCCCCTTCGCGCAGCAGCGGATCGGGACCGGCGATCGGGTTCATCGAGTCGCGTCCAAAGACGAAGTAGAGCGCGTGATCGACGTTGATCTTGCCGAAGTGTCCGAGTCCTGCCTCGCCGAGGTACGTCGCCTGGATGTCGTGCGGCTTCGCTTCTCCGATCGGCGCGGGGCGAACGAGGTTCCCGTTGCGGTCGTACTTGACGGACTCGTCGTCGCGCATGTGATGGATGGAGAACTGCTGCGTGTAGCCCTTGCGGAAGAAGTCCTGCCAGTAGAAGTTGGCGACCACCACGCGCTGCTCGCGGAACTCGGAAATGATGTTGAGGCCGGAGTTGGTGTCCTTCTCCAGCCGCTTGAAGAGCGCGGCGTTGTACTGGAAACGGTTCGAGGCGTAGTTGCCGAACAGGCGGACGCCGAGGTTCGTGTCGGAGAAGACGAAGCCGCGGAAGTCGCTCTGGAACGGCTGCACGCCACCGCGGATGGAGAGGAAGTCGTAGTTCGGCGTGAGATCACGGAGCTTGCGCTCGTAGAAGATCTCCTGGATCGCCACGTGCGCGTCGGTGCGCTCCGTGCCGCGGCGCACGTCCGGTTTCACGATCGCGTTCTCTTCCACGCGCACATGATTCAGGTTCGCGACGATCGTGGCTTTGAAGCGCTGGCGCACGGGCTGGAAGGTGGTGAGTCCTTCGAAGACGTCACCGGAGACGATGACGTTCTGCACGAACACGCCCTGCGCGTCGCGGCCAAAGAAGCGAAAGCTGCCCGGACGCGCGGCGCTCGGTCCGGACGGCGTCGGGAGCGTGCGCGATTCGACGAGCGAGTCGCTGATCCCCGTGAGCACGAAGAAGCTGTCCTGCGTCCCTCGGATCGGAAGATCGCCTTTGAGCACGTTCTGGTTGTAGGGATCGAAGCGGTGCTTCGATTTCTCGTCGAGCTCGTACGGCGGCGGGACGATGCGCCAGCGATCGGTCATCTCCTGCATCGATGGCTCGGGCGGAAGCGGATCCGCGTAGCGCGGAACGGTCTCGAAACCGGGCTGGCGCACGACGTTGCCGGGGAGTTGCACGCGAAGGATCTGCGTCGCCTGCTCTCCGTTGATCTCGACGTTGATGTCGTACGAACCGGTCTTCAGCGGCGCGGTCCAAAGCAAAGAGAACGTCCGCTCCTCGGTGACCACCGTCTCGCCGTTCGCACCGTCGATGCTGATGCGCACGCGCGAACCGGGAGCAGCATCGGTGGTGCCGCTGATGACGAAGGGAACGGAGTCGGTGAAGAGAACGGGATCGCCGTTGATGGTGATCGACAACAGGAGCGCGAGGAGGAAGTTCATCGCGTCTCCCAGGTTGCCAGTTGCCAGTTGCCAGTTACCAGCACAGCCAGGCTCGAGCCATGCCTTGCTGGCAACTGGCAACTGGTCACTGGCAACGCCTTCGACAACGTCATTCGTCCACCCCTTCCGGGTGCCGGGGGAACTTGAACATCGGAAGGCGCACGCCGTCGATGACGACGCGATCGGCCCAGATGTCCTGCGGCGGGAGGAACTCGCCGGCGCCGAAGTAGGTGACGTAGTCGTCCTGCTCGATGCCGTCACCGCTGACGCCGAGGCCGCCGATGAGCGTGCCGTTGCGGTAGAGCGGTGACGAGCCGGCGAAGAAGACCACGCCGTTCTGATTCGGGTTGGACCCCTGGTCGCCTTGCGTGCAGACGTTGTTCAGATCGTTCACGAAGAGCGACTGGAACCACGGCCCTTCCCGCGGATCGAGCACGTCGGAATCGATGCCCGAGGGGAAGAAGGGTTGCGCGCCGAAGGCGATCGTGCGGTTCGAGATCGCGGTGTTCGCGGGGACGCTGCTGAAGATGCCGCGATTGCTGAAGTAGACGACGTTACGCGACTTCGCGACGGACACGTCGATGGAGAAGACCGTCGCGTCGGGCATGCGATAGAGCGCGAGGATCGTGCCGTCGGTGTCCGCGACGGCGATGACCATCCGCGCAAAGCGGTTCTGCGGCAGGCGGATGGCCGCGCGCGTTCTGCGCGCGGTGTCGACGGCACGCTGCACGATCGCATCGACCTGCGCGGCGGTGAGACTCGTGCCGGCGTTCGGGCCGACGAGGTATTCATCCTCGGCGCATCCGCCGTTCAGCGGCGCGAGCACGAAGGCGCCGTTGTCCGTGCCGGCGGTGATGCCTTCGAGACGCACGCCATTCGGAAGTCCACTCGATGCGAACGTGAGACGGATGTCTGGGCCGAGGAACGGGAGACGGATGCCGTCGATGAAGACATTGCCGGGAGGCGGGAGCGGATAGAACGGCACGGGGACGATGCCGAAGGCGAGACCGCCGAACGCGCCGGTCGCAGCCGCGTACTCGGCGCGTTGCGAGTCGCCGCTCACGCCGACCACGCCGATCGCGCCGAGAAGCTTGCCGTCCGAGGCGCGCGCGCCGTCGGCGGTGACGCGGTAGAGTGGAATGCCGCCCGCGTTCACACTCGATGGATCGGAGTCCGTGGGGAAGACCTTGCCGGTGACGATGCCCGTTCCGCAGCCGCTCCGGTCCCCGACGTCGCAGCGGACGCCGTTGAACGCACGCGCGCGCGGAATGCACTTGCCCACGTTGAAGGTCACGTTGAAGTCGCAGCCGCGATTCGTGTTCTCGATGCCATACAGCGCGGCGCTCGGCGTGTTGGTGATGCCGGGAGGAAAGTGGATGCCGCTGATGAAGCGCACGGTGCGCGACGAGAGCGGCGCCTGGTTGTGGCTGAAGAACGCGGCCGTGCGCGCGACGCCGACGGCGAGATCGCGATTGGCCATGCTCGCGCCGCTCTTCTCGTAGAGCGCGAGCACGCGTCCCGCGCGGTCGACGACGGCGATCGTCATCGTCGCATCGGGAACCGCCTTCGCCGCGGCGCGCACGATCGCGTCGACTTCGTTGCTCGCGAGCGATGTCCCGCCGTCGGAGCATGCGATCGGCGCGACGGGAGTCGCCGCGCAACCTGCGGGCTCGAGGAGCACCTCGATGGGTGGAGTGGATGGCGTACGGATCGCACGCGCGCGGCCGGCCGCGCTGGTCTCAACCGCGAGGACGAGGCTGAGAACGAGGGCGGCTTTCCTCATATCTGATAGACGAACGTCGCCGCGTTGTCTCCGAGGACCAGCGTGTCTCCGCGCTTGAGCTGCACTTCCGTGATTTTCTGGCCGCCGATGAACGTGCCGTTGGTCGAGCCCTGATCGACCGCCCATACCTTTCCGTCGCGGGGAACGATCCGCAGATGGCGCTTCGAGACGCGCGTGTCAGGAACCACGACCTTCGCCAGCACCGGATCGCGTCCGATGTAGAAGCCGTCCTCCTCGATGATGAACCGCTGCCCTTCGATCGGACCGGCGGTGCAGTTGAGGAGACCGTACCACTGCATCATCTCCGTGCCCGAGGGAGCGTCGCTCGCGGTTTCAGGGATGCGGGTTCGATCCGACGGCGGCACGGTCGGCGCCGCGGAGGGAGTGAGGTCGGGTGGAGGCGGAGGAGGCGCCGCCGGCTGGCGGTTCACCTTGTCCGTCGGCACGTCGCTGACGACGACGCGCTGCATCTTCGCGGTCGGCAGGTTCTGGATGGGCGGCGGCGGCGCGGCTTTCTCGCGAGGCGGCGCGGCCGCGCGCTCCGGGCGAAGCCGCTGGAACAGCGCGATCCCCACGGGGATCAGCACGACCAGCAGCAGGATCACGATGACCGCGAGCAGGATCCCCTGAAGCATTCGCCCCTCACCTCCGAGCTCTCCCAGGCTTGCCTGAGCGAGCGTCGCCTTCGAAAATCGGTCTCTGTGGTCAGAGATGATACCTGTGACAGGTCCGACATGTGCTGGCCGTCTGCGACCTTCCGTCGTTCTCGGCGTGACAATCGGTGCAGCTCGTGAGCTTCGGCAGGAGCACGTCGGCCGTGGCAATGCTCTCGCGCACGCCCTGGTGGCATTTCTCGCAGTCGATCATGCGGTGGCCGCTGTGCTTGAAATTCGGCGCGTGTGTCAGCCAGGTGATGGGAATGACTGGCGGCGTCACGGCGAGGCGGTCGCCGCGCGGCTTGACCTCGTGGCACTTGCGGCAGCGGATGTTGAAGGTATTCTGGCCGCGGAAGAGGGCGCGCTCGTCGACGTTCACGCGCTTGCGCGCGGTGAGGATGCGCCGCACCTCCGCGGGAGGCTTGCCGACGATATCGCGGTCGCCCGCGTAGTACGCGGCGATGGCGCCGAAGACGTTCATGCTGTCGCCGCCGTGCGGAACCTCCTTGCCGGGGAAGTCCGAGTCGAACTCGAGGGGATGGCAGGAATTACAGTACCGCTCGTACGCGATTGGCTTCGGATCGTCCACACCGGTGGTGTCGTGGCAGCTCGCGCATTTCAGGACGGTCCGCCTGCCTTTTCGCGAAACATCGACGACGCCCTTCGGCGCGAGGTGGAGCTTGTGATTGAAGCGGAGGGTGTTCGCGTCCTTCGGATACGAGAACTCGGGATGCTTCGACGCGCCGAAGGCGCTGATGCGCGCGATGTCCTCGAAGGAATAGCGGCCGTTCGCGAACTTCAGTGACGCGAGCTGCGCTTGCGGCAGCGTCACTTGCTGCTCGAGATTGGTGTGGCAGACGACGCAGGTCGTAGATGGGATATCGGCGAGCGCCGTGGCACCGCGATGCTCGGCGTGGCAACTGATGCAGTCTGGTCCGTCCTTCGCGAGTTTCGCGTGCGGCGAAGACTGCGGTTTGTGGCAATCGCCGCACTTCGCGGTGGAGACGCCGCGCCACGGGTCGTGGCACGCGGCGCAGTCGTCGGCGACGGGGCGGCCGTTCCGCACATGACGGGAATGGGCGGAGGAGACTCCGCCAGGCATGAAGTACTTCTGCCGTTCCGGACGGACCACTTCTCCGATGATGGCGAGCGTCACGATGAGCAGCAGCGCCGTGATCGTCAGCTTCGTCAGCCACGGGCGGTGAAGTTTGTACGCGCCGGCGTAGTCGAACTTGCGTGACTTGACGACCTTCGCTCCAGGTGCCGCGGCGACGGCAACGGGCGCGTCTTCGTCTCCTTCTTCTTCGAGAACGACGTTCGGTCGCTCGACGGTGATGCGCAGGAAGAGCGGTTTGGTGGGATCGGCGAGCTGCACGTCGAGGCGCAGATCGCCGACCTCGATGATGTCGCCTTTGGTGAGACGCGCGGTCTCGACGGGCTTGCGATTGACGTACGTGCCGGTGATCGAGCCTTTGTCGGTGATGAGGTATCCGGCGGCGTCGCCTTCGATGATCGCGTGCTCGAGCGCGACCGCGGGGTTCTCGGAACGAAGCTCCTGGTTCGTCCCGCGGCCGATGCGAAGCACCGGCACGTTGACGGACGTGAGGGTGAGATTGCGGCCGGTGGCGCGCTGGATGAGGAAGCTCACGTCCGCCCTCCCGAGCACATGTCATCCCGAGCGGAGTCGAGGGACCTGGGTGGGCGGGGCGACACGCACGTGCATCGTGCCCCACCCGCCCGGGTCCCTCGACTCCGCTCGGGATGACAGAGTCGCGCTACCAAGGCAACCTCCCGTAATAAAACACCCCGACCACGTGCACGACCGCCATCACCAGCAGCGCGATCGTGAACGGGATGTGGATGTAGAGCCACGCTTCGAGCACGTTCTTGTAGCGCTGCTGATAGACGAGACGAAGCAGGAGCTCTTTACGCTGGCGGGAGAGGACGAGCATCTGGCGGAGGTCTTCCTGCTCCTCCTTCGGCACGAGTGCGATCAGGCGCGCCCAGTCGGTGGCTTCCTGTTTCCGTCTGCGCCCGCGGGAGACCAGCAGGCGCCAGCCGGCGAGGCCGCGGGGCGTGGTCTGTTTCGCGAGCTCGTCGTGGATGCGCTGGAAAGCAGCACTGCGACCTGACGCGATGCGCGCCATCGCGCGTGCGAGCTGATTCAGCTGATCGGACATGTCCTCGATCGTGAGGTTGCTCTCGACCTCCGTCAGCAGACGCGGCACGGTGACGTAGAGGATCGCGCCGAGGATGCCGCTGGCGACGACGATGATGACCAGGATCAGCGTCGTCACGGCGATCTTGTCGTTGAAACGCATCCCGGTGTGAAACACGAGGATCACCAGTACGAGGATGCCGAGGTAAATGTGCGACTGCAGCCACTGCTCGAGCGTGCCGAAGTTCGAGCGATACCAGCGCTTGCGGATGCCGAAGAACGCTTCGAGAAGAATCAGCGCCGTGCCGGCGATGCCGTACCCGAGGCCCCAGGCCGAGCCGCCGTGCGGAAACTCGCGCTTGGCGTAGAAGTAGTAGCTCGCCCCTACCGCGATCAGGAGGATGAAGAAGATGGGTCGCCAGATGCGACCGCTGCGCGCGATCGCCATCTCACCGCTCTCCGCGCGAGATCACCAGTTCTTCCAAGGTCTCCCGATACTGTTCCGGCGTCAGGCGGATCGCCGCGCCAGTGGGACATCCGCGCACGCACGCGGGGCCGCCGCTGATGCCGCGACAGAGGTCGCACTTCACGGCAACGGTCTGCTCGACGTCCGACTTCTCTTTCTTGAACAGCGCCGTCACCCACGAGAAGAGCGTCTTCTTCGGCTCTTTGTGGACCATGAAAATGTTGCCGTAGGGACAGTTGCGCTCGCAGTTGCCGCAGCCGATGCAGTTGCTCTTGATGTACACCTCGCCGCGCGGATCGCGAGCGATGGCGTCCGGCGGACAGTCGAGCATGCAGAGCGGGTTCTCGCACTGCCAGCACGAATTCGGCGCGAGGAGGTTGTAGAGCTTGATCCCCGTCAGCGAGAGGCGCGCCTGCCCGTCGTCGTGCACGCCCTCGCACGCGGAGATGCAGTTGCCGCAACGGATGCAGCGGTGCTCGTCGATCATGAGCGTCTGCGTGCCCATGACCACTTCTTCGCGAATGAGATCTCCGAGGATGTTCCCCGATCCCGGCGTCGCCTCGGCGATGAGTCCCGCGATGCGGCGCTCCTCGAGCTTGCGCAGCGGCGCCTCACGGAGGTCGGGATGCGCGGCGAGGAAGTTGTCGAAGTCGCGTTTCGAGAGCTTGATCAGATCGGACGGGAAGATCGTCGTGACCGTCGCGGTGCGCGCGGCTTCGGAGAAGAGCGCCGCCTCGCCGAAGAAGTTCCCGGCGACGAGATACGAGAGCACGACTTCCTTGTCGCCCGACTTCTTTGAGATCTTCACCATCCCGTTGCGGATCAAGTAGAACGCTTCGGCGATGTCGCCCTGCTTGAAGACCACGGCGTCCTTGCCGAGGGGCTGCACGACCGCGCGGTCGACGAGCTCGCCCAGCAGCGCCTCGGGCACGCCGGGGAAGAGATAGCCGCCGAAGGCGCGGAGCATGAACGCCTGATCGACGAGGTTCTTCGCGCGCGGCGCGTTCGCGAGCAGTTTGAGAATCGCCTTGCGCGGGATCTCGATGATGCGCGTGGGACCGACGGCGAGCGCGGTCGCGGTGCGGCGGCGTCCGGAGATGAGGCTCATCTCGCCGAAGAAATTGCCGGCGGTGAGCTCGGCGATCTTCACTTCGCTCGCCGTCAGCTGTTCGGGTTTGCGGCGCAGTTCCACGCGTCCCGCGGCGATGACGAGGAAGTCGTTCGTGTAGTCGTTCTGGCGGATGATCGGTTCGCCGTTCGCGTACTCGCGCACTTTCGTGGCCAGGAACGTCTCGCGCAGTTGCTGCTCATCCGCGGCGGCGAGCAGCGGCACGCGGCTGCGAATCGCCTGGATGCGCTCGCGCACAGAGCCTTCCCAGTGCGGCAGTCGCTCCTTGAGCACGGCTTCGTCCGCAGGCTCGACCTCGTGGCCCAGGAGGTGCTCGATGACTTCCCATCCCTGGTTCATCCCGAGCTTGATGAGATCGCGGCCGCTCGCGGCGCCGATGAGGAAGAGGCCGGGGACGCTCGACTCGTGCACGGGTGAGAGCAGCGGACGCGCGTCCGCACCGTCGCCGCTGTAGCGGATGCCGACGGACTCGAAGAACTTGCGCGGCGCGTCGGCGCCGAGTTTGAGGAACAGGAGCTCCGCGGGCACGCGAGTGACGTCGCCGCGGACGTTGAGATCGGCGTAACCTTCGAAGACTTCTTTGACGGTGGTGTTGAAGTAGATGGTCATCCGTCCCGAGGCTTGGCGGGAGAGGATTTCGCGCGTGAGGATCTCGTTCGCGCGCGTGATCTCGGGTCCGCGGACGATGAGACCGACGCGGTTCTCGTCGGAGAGCGCGATCGCGATCTCGAGCGCGGAATCGCCGGCGCCGACGACGAGGATGTCCTGGTCCTGATGCTCGGCGGGATCGTTGAGGCGATAGAGGACCTGCGGCTGGTTCCCGCCAGGGCATCCGAGCTTGCGCGGATTGCCCTGCGTGCCCATCGCCAGCACGACCTTGCCGGCGTCGTACTCCGCGCCCGCGGCGGTCTTGATGAGGAAGCGACTGCCCTCGCGCTTCATCGACTTCACCTCGGCGCCGAAGTCGATGTTGAGCTTGCGATCGGCGACGTACTCCTGCCACGCGGCGAGGATGGATTCACGCGAGCCGGCGTCGAAGGGGATATCGCCGCGCGCGGGAATCATCACCGGCTCGGCCATGACGAACTTGCGAGCCTGATAGCTGTAGATGGTGTCAGAAAGATGGTCGGTGCGCTCGAGCAGGACGTAGGAGAGGCCGTTGGCCTGCGCATGCGCGGCGGTGGCGAGTCCGGCGGGTCCGGAGCCGACGATCGCTAGGTCGTACTTCGTAAGCGCGAGATCGTATTTCATGAATTCATCCGAACTTCGGGCTCCGTGGTCTCACCCGCTTTCGTCTCGCGAGCGACGTTGAACGTCATGATCACTTTGCCGAGGCGGATGAGGTCTCCGTCGGAGAGCTTGCGCTGTCCTTCGGTGATGCGCTCGCCGTTGACGAACGTGCCGTTGCGGCTCTGCAGATCTTCGATGACGAATCCGTCCTCCGTCCGCACGATGCGCGCGTGCTTCGACGACACGCTGCCGTCCGGAACGGTGAGGCCGTTCTCCGCCGTGCGGCCGATGACGCACTCGGCATCGAGCAGCGGATACACGGAGTCGGGACGATCGTCAGGTGTGAGCGAGCCGACGATCGTCCGCTTGCGCATGGTGATCTTGCGCTGAGGCGCGGTGGGCTCGGCCATAGGCTCTTCGCGAATGGCCTTCAGCAGTCCGATTGCCTCGAGCTTCTTCAACGTTTCGGCGAGATCCTTGCGCGGCACGCCGACCTCCATGACGAGGTCGCGGAACGTGCGGCCGGTGGAGAGGCGGAAGAGGATCTTGAACTCCTCGCCGCTGAGGCTGACCTGTTGCTGCATCGCGGGATCGTCGACGAGACGGAAGATCGTGCCGTCGGGATAGAGCGAGCTCGCCTCGGCGCGTTTCGCCGCGGCATCGAGGAGAGTCTGCAGCGGGATCGACTCGCGCTTCGCGTTTTCGGGAATGACCGCGGAATCGAGAAGCGTGAACGTGCCCGCCATCCACTCGAACGCATCGAGCACGGCCTCGGACGCGTCCTCGGATTTGTTCGACTCGGCGCGGAGGATCGTGTCGTCTTCGAACACGATCCGCGTCTTGCGGCCGTTGTTTTCGAGATCGAGAGTACCGGCCTGACCGCGGCGGCAGAGAAACGTCAATAACTCAGCGGCATGGAAGTGCCGCAGGCTTCCCTGGAGGACGACCTGCATGATTGTGGTAAGTGTAACTCGTCAGAGGCGCGTTCTTCGCGCCCCGCCCTACCAGGTCCCTCGACTCCGCTCGGGATGACCTAAAGGTCACCACAACTCTTCGATCGGGCCGTAGCCTCCGTCCTTCGCGTACGGGACGTACTCGAAGCCGCGGCCGAGGGGATCGTCTGTGCGCACCTTCGTGTAGTCGATGCCGAGGGCCGAGTAAATCGTGGCGGTCACGTCCTCGGGACGCACGTCGCGGTTTGCGCTCCAGCCGTACTCCGTGACCTGCGCACCGGTCGCGTCGGTCTTGCCGATGATGCGGCCGCCGCGCGTGCCGCCGCCGGCGAAGACCATCGAGTTCCGGAGGTAGTGATCGCGTCCACTCTGGTTGTTCAGCGGACCGACAGTGCGTCCGAACTCGCTCGTGACGACAACGAGAGTCTCGTCGAGAATGTTCATCGTCGCGAGATCGGTGAGCAGCGCGGCGAGTGCGTTGTCGAGTGTTGCGCCCTGCGTGTAGATCGACTCCCCGGCGTCGCGGTTGTAGATCTCGGCGTGATGGTCCCAGCCGCCGAGAGTGGCTTGGATGAAGCGCGTGCCCTTGTTCGAGGCGGCGAGATTGCGGGCGACGATCAACGAGTCGCCGAAGGTCGTCGCACCGTAGCGAGTGTGCTCTTCGTCGTTGAACGAGAAGACCGTGTTGATGCCCGGCGCATCCATGAGCGTCTTCGACTGATCGTAGAACTCGTCCATGTCATTCGCCGGCTTGCCGAGGCAGTCGCACGCTCGCTTGGTGTCGAGCTTGTGCAGGAGATCCCATCGTCGCGTGAAGCGAGCCGCGCCCTCGGGATGACTGAGCGTCGCGAGGCCGTTCGGGTTTGCACTCATGCCGAACGGCGCGTACTTCGCGGGGAGATAGCCGGAGCTCGGGATCTGGCCGGAGTTGAGAGCGATGAAGCCGGGGAGCACGTCCGTCGCGGTGCGTGTCGCCTGCGATTCGAGCGCAACGACCGCGCCGATGTGCGGCGCGATGGCGCCGGTCGCGCCGGTCGGGTTGCGCGAGATCTGCGCCCAGGTCTGCGCCAACGGATGCACCGCGGCCCACGCCAGTCCGCTGCGCACGAGCGTGAGCTTGTCGAGATGCGCGCCGGTCTTCGGCATCAGACCTTGCGGCCAGCGCGTCTCGCCGAAGCTGGTCGGCGCGAAATCGGGCGGCGTCCACGCGCCTTCCTTCAGATCCCACAAGTCGGTCTGACTGGGCGCGCCGGAGAGAAAGATGAAGATGCAGCTCTTCGCGGTGTTGCGCAACGCAGGCGTGGCGCTGGTGGCCTGCGCGAAGAGCAGATCGGGAGCAATCACGTCGGCGAACCACGAGGCGACCAGGCCGGTGCCGGCGATGCGCATGAAGTAGCGGCGGGAGAAGGCGTTCATGAGAACAGGAACTCCAGTGAGTTGATCAGCACGTACAGCAGGTCCTCGGTGCGCTCCACGATCGGACCGCCGCTGAGGTATTCGACCGCGATCTGTTTCTCGCCCGCGGACGGCGGGCGCGAAAGCGTGGTGAGGTAGAGCTTCTCGACGATGACGTTCGGATCGTTCGTCGAGGCGAGTGTCAGCCCCACGGTGTTGCCCGGAGCGCGACGAACGCGATTCGTGACCACGGTGTCATTCAGCAGACCGAGCGCTTGCGAGATCGCGCCGTCGTTCGTGCGCGCGACCTCGTCGCGATCGCCACGGCCGAAAGTGTTCATCAGCAGCCCCACCGGCGCGCGTCCGGCTTCGAGCGTGTCGGGAAGCGAATTCGCTTTGACCACCGTGCCGATCCCGTTGACGATGAACTGGAAGCGCGATCCGGTCGCCGTCGAGACGGCATCGACCACAACCTCGGACGGAAGGCGCCGCGGCTGGCGTCGCGCGAAGTACGACTCGTCGGGATGCGGACCGTCGTACGCGGACGAGAGTTGATACGTCCGTGAAAGCGCGATCGTGCGCAGCAGCTCGCGGATGCTGTAGTTCTTCGCGATGAATTCACTGGCAAGGTCCTCGAGCAGCGCGGGATGCGATGGCTGCGTATCGAGCTTCGAGAGATCGAACGAGTTCACCGGATCGACCAGGCCGCGTCCGAACATCTCTTTCCAGAGCTGATTCACCGTGGCGCGCGCGAACTGTCGGTCCGCGGTGAGCATGCGGCCGTAGGCGACGCGCAGCGGCTCGCCGGGTTTCGGCTGCTCGCCGGTGAGGAGGAACGCAGGCGAGACCACGTTCGACTGGCCTGTCGCCGGCTGGCGCGGGGTCTTGTTGCCGTCTGTCGTGTTGAGCCGATACGCGCCTTGCGGATTCGTGGCGACATTGAAGCGGATCAAGTTCGCGTTCGGATTCGCGGGATCGACGTACCGCTCGCCGCGCGCGGTCGTGCGCGCGAAGAATGCAGCCATCTTCCAGAAGTCCTCGCGTTGCTTGTTGCGCAGATACCAGTTCACGAGCTCGAGATGGCCGACACCGTTGTGGCAGGAGATGCACAGCATCGGGATGCCGAGAAATTTCTCGGCGGAGTGCGCGGCGAGATTGTCGAAGGTGTCCTGCGGCGGACCATTCGGCTGCAACTGCCGCACGACGTAGTTCGCGACTCCGATGTCGAAGCTGATGCCCTCCCCTGCGAGGAGCTCGCGCACCAACTGGTCGTGCGGCTTGGCCGACGCGATCGAGGAGCGGATCCAGTTGTAGTACGCGTTGCGCCCGAGGTAGTACTCGCGGGAGTTCGACGCGACCTGGACGTTCTGCACGAGGTCGCCGAACCACATCGTCCAGCGATCGTTGAACGCCTCGGACTTCAGGAGCGCATCGATCTTCTTCGCGCGCTTGTCCGGAGCGGTGTCGGCGAGAAACGCCTGCGCCTCCTCGGGCGTGGGGATCGTGCCGGTGAGGTCGAGCGTCACGCGCCGGAGGAACTCCGAGTCGCTCGAAGGTGCCGCGGCCTGAATGCCGTTTTGCGCGAGCTTCGCGAAGATGTGGTTGTCGATATAGGAGGAGGAGGACGAGCGGACGGCGCGTTGGCGCGCCGGAGCCGCGACGGCACACGTCAGGATTGCCACGAAGAGCACGGCCGCGTGTTTCATATGCACAACGGACGTTCCTTCCGCCGATCCGTTTACACTTATTTTATACAGACACGCGCTCGATTTCGTCGAGTTTCCGAACGTCGACGCTAATCACGCCATTTTCGTCGGTGGGATTGAACATGGTCTGGAAGCGGGCGCCCCAGACGATCTCACTGGTTTTGTAAGAGGAGCGGGTGTGGACGGTCTGCGAGAACGTCTCCTCGAAGCCGTTCAGCAGGACCAGGAACTCAGCGTCGCACTCGGTCAGTTCTTCCGAGGTCCAGTCGCGCAGCGGGCTTTCCGCGTCGATCGGATGCACGATGGTCCACGAGAGCGGAAAGAACGCGACGCGGTCGCGCTCGAGCGCGAGGTTGAGGAACTCGCGGTCGTTCGGCGCACCCTCGCGTTTTCGGCGGCTGAGAAGCACGCGCGCCTCGAGGTCGATGATCTCGCTGCTGCGCTGGTTGACGATGCGGAACATGACCGCGCGTCCACCGCGATAGGGCGCGACCACGGCGTTGCGGCTGAAGCGGATCCGCGCGACGGGGCGGGAGAAGCGCCCGAAGGAGATGCCCGCCACGACCGCGACGCCAATCAGTCCGACCAGCGTCTCGATGGTCACGAGGATGTTCGCGGCGAGCGTCGACGGGGCGATGGTGCCGTAACCGATCGTCGCGAGGGTGTGAACGCTGAAGAAGAACGACTCGACGAAGCGTCCGCCGGGTGTGGTCGCGTGGATTCCGGTGAGCGCGCCGGCGCCGGCGAGGACGTACGCGAAGGCGAACAACGCGTTCGTCAGCAGAAACGCGGCGATGATGACGGTGAAGAAGCGCGACCAGGAGATCGTCAGGAGATAGTGATACGCGGAGAGCGACTCCCAGAAGTGCAGTCCTTCGCGGCGGACGTTGAAGGAGCCGTCGCGGTTGAGGAGACGCCGGCGGCTCTCGCGCACGACGATGGAGCCGAAGCCGAGATCGGGGTCGGCGTTTTCTTGCCCCGACTTCGCCGCCATCATGCGCTCTTCGACTACAGACATGCCGTCATTGTGCTACAAAGCCAGCATGCTCGATCAACTCACCGTCGAATCATTCGAACCGCACGTAGGCACCAGTTTCTGGGTGGAGTTTCCCACGGGCGGGAAGGTGGAGCTTCGGCTCGTGCGTGCGGCGAAGGTGATGGAAAGCGAGGCCGCGCAGCTGGTGCGCCATCCGTTCTCGCTGTTCTTCATCGGCCCGAAGTCGTACCTGCTCCAGCAGAATACCTATCACCTGACACACCCGGCCCTGGACGCGATGGACATCTTCGTCGTGCCGGTCGGACAGACGGCCGAGGTGTATCAGTACGAGGCCGTGTTCACGTAGTGGCGTAGTCGACCCGGATCACGAGATGCTCGAAGGGCGCCGTCTCTCCCATTCTATCGACAAGCGCCCACCGGCCGTTTCGCCGAAAGAGATGGAAGCTCGACCAGTCCGGCTCGGGATCGCTGTCCAGGAGCGGCACGAGCACGTAGAAACCGCGAACGAGCTTCACCGCGGAGTCGTCGTCCCGGACTGCAAACGACACCGGGTACGCTTTGCTGTTCGTGACGGCTCCGCCGATGGCGCGACGCCGGGAGGTCGATGAGCCGACCTCCCGATCGCCACTCTCAACGACCATGGTCATGTCGACCTTCTGAATCAGATCCACCGGAACCCTGAAGCGAATCGGACTCCCCTGCCCGCCCGTCACGCGGCTCGCGCCCCAGGCGTGGAAAGGCGCGTTCTCGATGCGCGGGCCGTCGAAGTAGGGAAAGTGAACGAGCAGATCCACGGCCCGTCGGGCGCGCGGGTCTCCGGAGGTCCCGCTGGAGCCGGAGACGGCGATGCGCGCGCCGCGGCTGATGAAGCCACCATCGCTCGACGGGATGCTGGATGCCGGAACCAGCGCGGCTTTTTCCCCGACGCGGGCGAAACCGACGGCGATTCGTTGTACGGACTGGCTTCGATTCGACGCGAACAAACTCGGTCCGAGCACAGAGGCGGCCACTGCACACGCGGACGTTGTGATGAGGAACTTGCGTCGCGCGAGGTTGACCGGGGCGCTGTTCATTTTGATGACCTCCAATGAGAAGTCACGCGAACAGGCAACAAAAATACGTGGGGTGGCTCAGCGCGCCGCGGGCGGCGTCCACTTCATGAGGAAATACACACCATTGGTGTCCACTTTCTCGAAGCCCAGGCGCTCGTAGAGGCGCAGCGCGGGGTTGTAGCTTTCGACGTGGATGGTGACCGGCTTGCCGGCGTTGGCGCCGCGCGCGAGCACGCCTTCGAGCAACATCGAGCCGATTCCGGAGGCGCGCCACTCGGGCATGAGGGCGATGTCGACGAGGCGGATCTGATCGCGCCACTCGTCGATCCAGAGACGACCGATCGGCTGACCGTCCTTCTCGATGATGTTTCGCTCGCAGGTCGGATAGTGGAGCTGGTAATGCTGGTACTGCGCGCCGAACTGCTGGTCGAGGAATTCCTTCTTCTTGAATTCGTCGAAGGGAAACTGCTTCATCTCTTCCTCGCGCGTGGAGCCGTAGAGGAGACGCATGAAGTGGAAATCGGCTGGAGTGGCGGGACGAAGGGTGATCGCGTCGCGAGAGACGCGATCACCGGCTCGCGAATCGGTCATGCCATAGCGTAATCGATGTGAAGAACGAGATGCTCGAAGGCAGCTGACTCTTCCATCCCATCGACGAGCGTCCACCGGCCGTTTCGTTGAAACAGCTGGAAGTTCGACCACGCCGGCTCGGGATCGCTGTCGAACAGCGGCACGAGCACGTAGAAACCACGAGCGAGTTTCACCGCGGAGTCGTCGTCTCGGACGGCGAACGAGACCGGGTAGGTCTTGCTGTCCGTGATGGCTCCGCCAATGGCGAGACGGCGGGAGGTCGGTGAGCCGACCTCGCGGTCCCCGCTCTCCACGACCATGGTCATGTCGATTTTCTGAATGAGATCCACCGGCACGTTGAACCGGATCGGGCTCCCCTGCCCGCCGGTGACGCGGCTCGAGCCCCAGGCGTGGAAAGGCGTGTTCTCGATGCGCGGGCCGTCGAAGTAGGAAAAGTGAACGAGCAGATCCACTGCCCGCCGAGCGTGCGGGTCGTCGGAGGTCCCGCTGGAGCCGGAGACGGCGATGCGCGCCCCGCGGCTGATGAAGCCACCATCGCTCGACGGGATGCTGGAGGCCGGAGCCAACGCGGCTTTCTCACCGACGCGGGCGAAGCCGACCGCGACTCGCGGGACGGACTGGCTTCGATTCGAGGCGAACAGCTTCGGTCCAAGCACAGTGGTGGCCATTGCACAGGCCGAGGATGTGATGAGGAATTCACGCCTTCCCAGGCGATGACGGTCAGACATTGGGACTCCTTCGGGCTCTCTCTCGCCGCGACAAGGGCATGGTACGCGCGGTTGGCCAAACCTGAGTCCGGCTTGAGGGAGAGAAGGAGAGAAGGTGATCGCGCCTGGGGCGCGATCACCTCGGGAAGGAACTGCGATCAGGAAGCGTAGTCGACGCGGATCACGAAATACTCGAACGGCGCCGCGTTGCCTGCGGCATCGACGAGCATGCGGCGGCCATCGACCGCGCGCAGAGCCCATGTGGACCAGGACGGATTGGAATCGCCTTCGAACATCGGCACGACGACGTAGTAACCGCGGGCAAGTTTGAACGAACCCGCCTCGCCCTGAAGGCTGAGCGTGAGCGGAAGCTCGGTGCTCTCGGTCTTGTCGGCGGCCTGCGATTGGATCTGACGGCCCGCGCTTTTCTTCGGCTCTCCGGTCTCGACGCCGAGGGACAGACTGATCTTCTGAACCTCGTCGACGGGAACGTTGAAGGAGACCGGATTGCCCTGGCAGCCGGTCGTGCGGCTGCACGCCCAGGCATGGAAAGGCGCGCTTCGGCGCTCGGATCCGTCGAGATACGAGAAATGCGCGAGGATCTGGACCGCGCGGCGTTCACGCGGATCGACGGGCGCTCCACTTGCGCCCGACACGGTGATGCGAGCACCGCGTCCGATGAACCCTCCATCGCTCGCCGGAATCACCGACGCGGCGAAGACCGCGGCGTTCTCGTCGAACGCCGCGAAGCCTACAGCGAGCCGCTTCGGCAACGACTGGGCACCCGCGAACAGCTTCGGGCCCACCGTCGCGGCGGCGACCGCACACGTCGATGACAGGATGAGGAACTGACGCCTCGCCATGAGGTGGCGGTTCGGCATGGTGTTCTCCTTGTGTGTCTCTCTCTCGATCACGGTGCGTCTCGGCAACTAGGTGCGCGGCGGGAAAACGCCCTGCAGCGCGATGCAGAAATAGAAAGTCAGGTACGGTTGCAAGTTGTTGTGGGGTTGATCGCCGCCGGCGGGGGCGAGCGACTGGTCCGACATCGCGACGAGAGCTCCGCCCGTCGGCTGGTAAGGGGTTGCACCAATCGCACGCGCGATCGCGTTGGCGGCGGGCAGGTTCGTGTCGCCGACCGCACCCTGCGCGATCAGGCCGTGCGAGTGCGACGGGATCTCCGACTCGAGCAGCGTCACGGTCTCGCTGCCGCCGGTCTCACCGAGGTCATGCAGCGAGAGTCCCGGACCCTGGCCCGGGTGCATCGGCGCGCGGCCCTGAAGGTCCGGCAGCGCGAAGTTGGATTTCCCGTTGCCGCCGTACGTCGTGCCGAGCAGCGAGAACAGCGCTGTGTTCTGCGACAGCGGCAAGAGCTGCCCGTCGCACCAAGCCCATCCCTTGGGGGCGAAGTTGAAGGGAAAAATACGGATTTCTGCGACAAATGGATCGGCCATTTTCAATCTCCTTCGGTTTCATCTCGATCATCGGGTGAAGCGGCTGATTCCTATGTCGGAGACGGGAAGATTCCGAACAGCGAGATGATGAAATCCACACAGAGATAGGGTTGAAAGTTCGTGTGCGGCTGACTGCCGCCCACGGGACTGATGCTCTGCGCCGCCATCGGCGTGCCGCCGCCGGTGCTCTGATAGGGATCGAACGTGCTGGTCTGCGCGACCACGTTGTTCGCCGGCTGAGCGTCGTTCGCGATCGAGTTGGTCCCGAGCATCGGGTGGCTGTGCGCGGGAATCTGTTGAACGGTGAGCGTGATCTCCTCCACACCACCGGTCTCGGCCAGGATGAACCCGTTGCCCTGGTGGATCGGGATTCGTCCCCGCAGATCGGGCAGGGCGAACGTCGACTGGCCGTCACCGCCGTAAGTCGTACCGATCAGCTGGAACAGGGTCTCGTTCTCGCTGATCGGAAGCAGCTGGCCTTCGCAGAACATCCAGCCCGCCGGCGCGAAGTTCCCGGCGAACATCCGGATCTCTCCAACATATGGTTGTGCCATTGCGTCACTCTCCTAGTTCGGACTCGGGAAGATGCCCTGCAGGGCGATACAGAAACTGAGCGTCAGGAACGGCTGCATGTTCAGGTGCGCCTGCGAACCGCCGACGTTCGCAACCGTCTCGGGGGCCAAAGCCACGAGTGCGTCGGGGCTGTGGTACATCTGGTTGGCCGTCGGCGCGAACAAGTTGCCGACGGGGATGAGCGCGGTTCCGGTGACGCTCGTTGCGTTCAGCACATGCGTGTGCGTGGGAAGCTCGGAGATGCTCAGCGTGTGCGCCTGCTCGCCTCCCCTCTCGCCGAGCGTGTGACCGCTGCCGACGTGAATCGGAGTCCGTCCCCGCAGGTCCGGAAGCGCGAAGTTCACGCGGCCGTCGCCGCCGAACGTCGTGCCGAGCAACGAAAAGAGCCCCTGATTCTGATTGATCGGCATCAACTGACCGTTGCAGAGCGCCCACCCTTTGGGGGCGAACACGAAACTCATGATTCTGATCTCACTTAAAAACGGTTCTGCCATGTCTCCTCCTTCTGTGTGCCAGTTTACGGCGTACTGATTGGACCGGGAATCAGAGTGCAGGCGGCACTTGCGCTGGCGCTGCCGGTATTCGTGCTCAGGAGTTGCGCCGTGCAGTTGGCGCTGGCCGGCGCGGTGTCCACGAGTTGCAGCGTGGACGTGCTCGTCCGCACGAGCGCGAGATACGTCGGCAGCAGGTCGACGGTCCCCCCGACCGGAACCACGTTGGCTCTCACGTCGGAGCGAACGGTGTTGCACACCGTCGCGCAGTTCGACTGCACGAAGATCGCTGCCAGCGGGAATCCCGAGGTGTCCTGCGGATCGACGTTGTTGTTCGTCACGGTGATGTCGAGACCGCCGTTGCCGTTGCGTCCGACGACCTCGATTCCGCGCCCGTTCGGCGTCTGGCGGACGGTGTTCGTATCGACCAGCATCGTTGCGTCGGCGCCGCCGTTGACGTTGATCCGGATGCCGTTGCCGATTGCCGAGCCCGAGCCCACGATGAGGGTGTTGCCGATGGTGTTGTTCTGCACCGTCGCGGTCAGGACGCCGCCGAGCGGAGTCGCCGCGCCGCTGAAGACGTTCAGCGCATGCGAGCTCGCACCGGTGAACGTGTTCGAGAGGACGCGGACGACGTGCTTCGACGTGCCGTTCTGCGTGAGGTCGGCGCCGATGTTGTTGTTCGTGATGGTGTTGTTCTGCAGCAACGTGTCCTGAATGTCCGCCGTCATCTCCGAGCTCACCTGAATGCCGTCGGCGCGGTTGCCGGACAGCGTGGAGCTCGTGAGGCTGAACGACGTGATCACCGAGGTGCCGGCAGCCGTCACATTGATGCCGTTGTTGCCGGTGGTCGGCGGCGTGTTGCTGAACGTACTGCCGCTGATCGCGAAAGATGAGGTGCCCGTCGTGTTGACCACGTCGAGGTTGTCATGCGGCGAGGCGGTGATCACCGAGTTCGTGATCGTCACCGTTCCGGTCACTTCGTCGAACTCGACGCCGTCATCGGTGGTGCTGCCGCCGGTGTCGGTGACGGTCGAGGACACGAGCGTGAAGCCGTTCACGTTCTGACCGCTGACGCCGTCCGTGCCGGAGTTCGAGATCAGCATCCAGGAGAAGCTCGGCGCCGTCGTGTTGAACAGGCGCACGCCCGCAGCGGTCGTGTTCTGAATCGTGCCGCCGCTGCCGGCAGCGCCGGTACCGAGGACCTTGAGACCACCCGCGGAGCCGGTGTTGCTCAGTAGCACGCCGTTCGCACCGCCGCTCGCGTTGATGCTTGTGAAGCTGAGGTTCGAGGCGCCGATCGACGCGTTGGTGACGGAGAGGCCGACGCCCGCGGTCGCGCGGACAGCGCCGCCGCCCGAGGTCACGCGCATGCCGGCTGCGCCGGTGAAGAGACCCGTGCCCGCCACGTTCACACCACCCGTCGTGCCGAACGCGCTGAGCGTGCCCCACGCGAGGTCGCCGCTGATGTTGGTGAGGGAGACGGCGTTGCCGCCGGCCGGGCTGGCGCTGGTCGCCACGGTCCACGTACCGGCGTTGACGGTGTCAAAGGCGGCGGTTCCGGCGTTCGCGTCGAACCGCGCGGTGTTGACGGAGATACCGTGACCCGGCGTGCCTGCGCCGATGGTGACGTTGGCCATGCCGTTGATCACAAGACTATCCGCTGCAGCTCCATTCACGACGATACCGCTGCCGGTCATGGAAGTAACACTTCCGTTGCTGTATGAGAACACGACGTTGCCGTCCGTGGCCAGCAGGTTTACGCCGTCCGCCATCGCCACGACGTCAGTGGAGTTGATCGAAACGGTGGTTCCGACAGCGCTTCCGGCGTTGATGTCGATCCCTTCGCCGGCGGAAGCGTTCACGGAGTTCGAGTAGATCGTCGCCGAGGCGGCGGCGATGCCCGACGTCACGTCGATGCCGTTCCCGCTCGGGCTGACGATGTTCATGCCGGCGATCTCGACCCCGGCGACGCTGTCGACGAGGACGGTGTCACCCGCGATCGCGGTCACGGTCGGGCGGACGCCCGGCGCGACGAGGGTTGTCGGGAAGCCATTGCCATTGAGGTTCCGCGGGATGATCAGGCCGATCCCCTCGCCCCAGAACTTCTGCGAGGCCTCGAGCGAGATGCTGCCCGCGACGGCCGAGGTGTGGACGAAGATGTAGTCGCCGGCGCCGTCGACGTCGCCGACACCGTTGAGCGCCGCGAGGTTGTTGAACGGCGCGTCCGACGTGCCGTCGCCGCCCGGAGGCACCGAACCGTTCACGTACCAGATCATGTCGTGGATCGTGATCGAGACCGTGCCGGTCGCGCTGTCGGTGCCGTCGGTGATGGTGTACTGGAAGGAACCGCTGGTGGCGCCCGGAGAAGGCTGGAAGCTGAACGAGCCGTTGGCGTTCAAGCTCACCGTTCCGCCGGTGACCGCGCAGTCGTACGGAGCGACCACGTCGCCGCAGCCGACGACGCCGGTGATGGTGATCGGGCTGCCCTCGACCGGGTCGGCGTCGTTATCGGCGACGCCCTTGCCGGACGGAGTCGTGTCCGCTACGTGCGGGGTGAGGCCCGAGCCGACGTCGACTCGGAGCTCGGTGTTGCCTTCCGTCTCCCACGAGTCGTTGCCGGCGACCGGCGCGTCGTTGACCGAGTTGACGGTGATCGTGAACGTGACGCTCGGTGAGGTGTCGTCGCCGCCATTCAAGATGCCGCCGTTGTCCATCAGATACACGGTCACCGTCGCGGAGCCGAAGGCATTCAGCGCCGGCGTGAACGAGAGCACGCCCGTCGAGCTGACCGACGGCTGCGCGCTGAAGAGCGCGTTGTTGTCGTTGGCCGTGAAGAACGTAAGCGTCTGACCCGACTCGTTCGGACCCGCGCTGATGCTCGTCGCCCAGGCCGCGGAGTACGCGCCGCTGTCTTCGTTGACGGTGACGTTGCCGCCAGAGACGAAGGAAGGCTCGTCGTTCACCGGGCCGACGTTGATGGTGAAGCTCTGCGGGGCCGACGTGTCGCTACCGCCGCCGTTGTCGGAGAGCGTGACCGTGATGATCGAGCTTCCGAACGCGTTCGCGTTGAGGGTGAAGCTCAGGACGCCGGACGCCGAGATCGTCGGGCCGCTCCCGAAGAGCGACGGATTGCTGTTGCCGGTGATGTTGAAGGTCAGAGTCTGGCCCGACTCGTCGGCCGGACCGGCGCTGATGCTCGTCGCCCACGCCGCGGAGTACGCGCCGCTGTCTTCGAGCACGCTGACGTCGCCGCCGCTGACGAACGACGGCGGGTCGTTCACCGCGTTGACAGTGATGGAGAAGGTCTGCGTCGCGGACGTGTCGTCGCCGCCATTCAAGATGCCGCCGTTGTCCATCAGATAGACGCTGACGGTCGCGGAGCCGTTCGCGTTCGCGGCCAGCGTGAACGAGAGCACGCCGCTCGACGAGACCGCGGGTTGCACGGAGAAGAGCGCGTTGTTGTCGTTGGAGGCGAAGAACGTCAGCGTCTGGCCGGACTCGTTCGCGGGACCCGCGCTGATGGCCGTGGCCCATGCGGCCGAGTAGGCGCCGCTGTCCTCGTTGACGGAGACGTTGCCGCCGCTGGTGAAGGACGGCTCGTCGTTCACCGGGTCGACGGTGATGGTGAAGCTCTGCGGAGCCGACGTGTCGGTGCCGCCGCCGTTGTCGGAGAGCGTGACCGTGATCATCGAGCTGCCGAAGGCGTCCGCGGCGACCGTGAAGCTCAGCACACCGCTCGCGGAGATCGTCGGACCGCTGGTGAAGAGCGACGGGTTCGAGTTGCCGGTGACGTTGAAGGTCAACGTCTGGCCGGATTCATCGGCCGGGCCGGCGCTGATGTCCGTGGCCCACGCCGCGGAGTACGCGCCGCTGTCTTCGAGCACGGTCACGTCGCCGCCGCTCGTGAAGGACGGCGGGTCGTTGACCGCGCTGATGCTAATGGTGA
>Ga0209382_10000933_pt1 | contig 47353 bp, 35 predicted proteins | sample SoiMetdeltSBSDD5_FD_187599 | JGI IMG/M metagenome (GOLD analysis project Ga0209382, IMG submission 187599) | Bulk soil microbial communities from a Populus tree surrounding site in Tennessee, USA - Soil MetaG P. deltoides SBSDD5 (SPAdes) (version 2) | ecosystem: Environmental > Terrestrial >...
GTTCGGCGTAAATGATCCCCTCGGCTGCGACCCCAACGGCGCGAACTGCGACCCCGCCAGCGCGCAGTTCGATCCGATCGTGTTTACCGAGTACGACGCGTGGGCCAAGCTCACTCGCGGCGGCCGCAATCCGGCACGCGCTGCGGTCGCGCGTGGTCAGGCCTTGTTCAATACGCTTCCGATTGCGATCTCAGGCGTCTCCGGTATCAACGACGACTTCAACGTCGCATCCGTCGTCGGAACGTGCACCACCTGCCACGACACGCCGCACGCTGGCGATCACTCGGTGCCCGCGCCTCTCGACATCGGGATCGCCGAGCCCGCCGTCTCCGTCCGCGACGGCGGTGATGGTGTGCACAATCGGTTCGGCCTTCCCGTCGGCGACATGCCGGTTTATACGCTGCGCAAGAGGACCGGTCCGCGCGAAATCAAGATCGTGACGGATCCAGGCCGCGCGCTGATCACCGGCCTGTGGAAGGACGTCGGTCGCTTCAAGGGTCCGATCCTCCGCGGGCTTGTCGGACGCGCGCCGTACTTCCACAACGGCTCCGCCGCGACGCTGCTCGATGCGGTCAACTTTTACGACGCGCGATTCGGCCTCAACCTCAGCGAGCAGCAGAAGGCCGATCTCGTCGCGTTCCTGAGGACGTTGTGAGCCCGTCGATCCTCGTCCTGGTGGGCCTCTACCTGTTCGGGTGCGGCATGCTGGTGGGAGTGGTGATCGATCGCGTGCAGTTCGATCGGCAGCGCTCCGAGGTCCTGTCGCGTTACGAGCAGGCGCTTCGGGAGCGGCAGGGATCCCAGATGATGTTAGAGCAGACGCTGCGATAGGGTCGCATCGCGACGGCCCCCTCGTAGAGTGAAGAGCCGAAGCAGGACAGGCAGGACGAAGAGAGCGCCAACGAGGCTGGCGGTCGAACCGAGCGTCAGGAGGAGTCCGAGCGTGAAAATGCCGTGATGGTGGGCCACCATCAAGCTCCCAAAGCCTGCGATCGTCGTGAGCCAGCTCAGCACGACGCCAAGAACCACGCTCTTGGGGAAGCGTGGGCCGCCGCGGTCGACCCCCTCGACGAATCGTAGATACATGTTGAGACCGTATTCGGCGGCGGTGCCGATGATGAGAGGAAGCGCCCAGACGTTGGCGAGGTTGAACTCGAGACCGAGCATCCGCATGACACCAAGCGTCCACAGGACGCCCAGTCCCACCGGAGCCAGTGCCAGGGCGGTGCCCCGCACGCTTCTCAAGGTGACGAAGGTGATGGCCGCGACGACCAGAAGCGCATATGGGGCGCCCTCGAAGTATCCGCGCTCGATCAGCCGGGTCGCCTCGAAGTTCGTGACCGGCGGCCCTGTCACGTCAGGATCGACCGAGCGCAGATCTTCGATGAAACGCCGCTTGTCGACTTCCTGCCAGATGTCCACGGCCGGGTGGATGCGGAGCAGATAACGGCCGCTGCGCCCGACGTACCGCGCTCGTAGCTCCGCCGGGGCCTCGCCGGCGCGCACCGGCTCGGGATCGAGGCTCCTCTGAAACCGCTCGAGCTTGTTCTTGAAGTCCTGGTAGAGCTCGCTCTGTAGTCGCTGCAGCGACTCGAAGCCGTCACGGCCGATCCGGTCGATCTCCGCGAGCGTTCTGTCGACCTTGTCGCGAACGCGTTGAACGTCGGCCCGCGCTCGCTCGTCGGTCATGCCTGCGGCAGCGAGGCCGAGGCGGCGCTGCAGGACGAGCAGCGGCGCCCTGAGCGCCGGGGGCTCGTGCGCCGGTGGCGCCGCGACCCGAACCGGTGCCACGAGCGGAGCGAATTGCTGGATCATCCGAATCTTCTCTGGCTGCGCGTCAGGCACGAAGAGCAGCGCGCTCTCCACCTCGGAGACCGAAGGCAGGCGGGAGAATGCGTCCTGCCTGCGTCGCAGCTCCTCCAGGCTTTCGACGCTGGCGAGCGCGGTGAAGCCGGAGCGCCCGGCGCTTGCAAGCATGCGCCGCTCCCAGACGACCGACTCCACGCCCGCCGCCTGGAGCCTCAGGAGATTGCTATCGAAGGTCACACCGAGGACGCCCCATACGCCCGCCGCGGCCAACCCGCCCGCCACGATCAGGACCGCCGTGTGGTGCGTGCCGAGACGGAGGAGCCATTTTGATTCTGAAGGGTCGCGGAATGCGAGCGATCGAGGATGCGGCATGAGCGCTCGTCTCCGCCGGCCATCGAGCATGACAAGGGCTGGGAGCAGCGTCACCATCGAGAGGAAGGCCGTCAGGATCGCGACCGCCGAGACGAACCCGAACTCTCGGATGCCCTGGAAATCGGTGAGCATAAGCACCAAGAAGGCGGCGGCCGCCGTCAGCGCGCCAAGCAGCATCCCCGGCCCCGTGCGATCGGCCGTCCGCTCCAATGCCCTCGCGATCCGGGCGTCGGCCGCCCATTCCTCCTGGTAGCGGTAAAGAAAGTAGATCCCGTAGTCGATACCGACCCCGATGACGAGCGAGAGAAACATGACCGAAAAGACGCTGAGGTGTCCGATGCATAGCGTGATGATGCCGAGCGCCCAGAGCAGGCTCACCCCGAGCGTCGCGAGCAGCATCAGGGCCACGGCGAGACGGCGGTACGCCGCGAGCAAGGCGGCCAACGTCAGCGCCGCCGCGAGCGCGGTCGCGAGCGCGCTGTCACGCAGGGCGGTCCCCATCTCATCGTCCGCAATGGCCGGCCCTCCGGTCACCCCCGCGCGCACATCGGGGAACTCGGACCCGAGCGTGCCGATCGCGCGGCGGATCGCCGCGATCCGTCCTCGATTACTCGCGAAGTCGCCCTCGTCCACATGCTCCTCGACGAACAGAAAGAGCAGGCGCTTGTCCGCCGAGAAGTAGTACTCCGCGTCGGGATCGTCGAGGCTGCCAAGGGCGAATCCCGTGTCCCACGGCGAGACATACCGTGCGCTCCCGTCGAGGCGTCCGTTGATCTGGTCGACGACGGCATCGAGGAACCGAAGATCGCCCTCGCTCTGTCCACTAATCCCGAGGTCGAGGAAGCCGAGGGCCATGGCGTTGGCGAGCTGCTGATTGAGGCCCTCGAGCAGCTGCACCAGGGTCGGTCGGTCGGCGTAGCTCCGGATGAACTCCTCGTAGTCGAACAGTCGGTCGCGAAGTCGCGCGATGTCGTCAACGGAGAGATAGAGCAGCCCACGCCGGTCGAAGAAGCTCGGGTCGATTCGGTAGGTAACGCGTGACTTCAGCCCATCGTGTCTCAGTGTTCCGACGAGACGGTCGGCATAGCGCTTGGCGTGATTCGGGTCGGGCGCCTCGACCGCGACGATGATGTCATCGAGCTCGGCAAAGTCCTCGAGATACTGCTTCAGGAGCACCACGTAACGCGCATGCTGTGGAAGGAGCCGGAGGGGCGAAGTCAGAAAGTCGAGCGCCCAGAACGTGTAAAGGCCCGCGCTCAGAGCCATCAGGACCGAGACGAGCACGGTTGCCCACGGGCGCCAGATACTCGCCCGCACGACCGCCGAGAGCAGGCGGCCCAGCCCGCCGACCATGGTCAGAGGCGGCCCGCCGCCGGCACTGCCTGGACTCTTGATATACAAAGGTGACAGAGGTGGGTGATGCGCCTGTCGGGGCGTGCGATGTGATCCTGCGCCAGATGATCCGGCGCGGCGTGCGATTGATGGATGCCCCGGGGCGTCGGCTCGTGTCCTTGCACGCCGGCAACCTGCTCGCCGCCGGACGTCGCCGAGCCGGCGGGCGCGACTTCGAAGACACGACCTTTCTCGAGGGATTCCACCGCCTTGTGCACTCGCTCGCGACGGAAGCACGGCTGAATTTCCTGGGACGAATCGCCGCTCGGGAGAGCGTCGTCAGCCATCTCGAAAATCGGCTGCGGCTCGAGCGGGATCGACGCCGTTTCCCCGAGGTCGCCGCGCAACTCATCGACCGCCCCATTGTCATCACGGGCTTGCCGCGCAGTGGCTCGACACTGCTGCACAGCCTCCTCGCCCAGGATCCTGCCAATCGGGTTCCGCAGACCTGGGAGATGTTGTCTCCCTCGCCGCCGCCCGAGCGCGCGACGTACGACAATGACCAGCGAATCGCGACCACCGAGAGGCAGCTCCGCTGGTTTCAGCGCATGGTGCCGGACTTCACGAGGATCCATCCGGTCGGCGCACGGCTGCCCGAAGAGTGTGTCGTCATGCTCAGCCACTCGTTCCTCAGCTCGCAGTTCTGCTCGATGTACGTGGTCCCGTCGTATCAGACGTGGATGCGCGCGCAGGATCTCGTGCCTGCCTACCGGCTGCATCGGCGCTTTCTTCAGCAGCTGCAGTGGCGGTGCCGTGGCGAGCGCTGGGTCCTGAAGGCGCCGGCGCATCTGCCGGCCCTGCGGGCGCTCTGTACGGTGTATCCGGATGTCGGCGTGATCATGACGCATCGGGAGCCGCTCGAGGTGCTCGCGTCAGAGGCCAGCTTGCACACGGTCCTTCGCCAGACCTTCAGTGATGCCGTGGATCCTGCTCTGGTCGGCCGTGAAGTGACGGAGCTCCTTTCGGAGGAGATCGACGCCGGTCTGCAGGCGCGCGACGATGGATGCGCGCCGCGCGAGCGGTTTGTCGACGTGCGATACCGCGATCTCGTGGCGGATCCGATCGGGACGGTGCGGAAGATCTATGCCCACTTCGAGATATCGCTGACGCCGGCCGTCGAGGCCCGCATGCGACGGTATCTGGCCGAGGCGCCGAAGGACAAGCACGGCGCTCACGTCTATTCGCTGACGCAGTTCGGGTTGAAGCTCGATGAAGAACGGGCGCGGTATCGCGCCTATCGCGAGCGCTTCGTGCTGAACTGAGCAGAAGCACCGGCAAGGACCGCGGCGATGAAGATCGGTTCGGAGGCCCACAAGCACCTGTTCTGCAGCGCCTTCGTCGATCACCATCGGCCGTACGAGCCCGAGCAGCTCGGGTGGCCGGTGCTCGACGGTGACGCGTTGACGCTGCTGCGAGGCCTGCCCTTTTGGACCCACGCGCTTCAAGCCGAAGAGGACGCGGGGCCGATGATCACCGCGTGCGCCGCGCTCGAGCCGGACGCCATGGTGCGCCGGGCGCTCGAGCTTCAGGCATTCGAGGAGATGCGCCACGCGCGGATCATCAAGCACATGATCGAGCTCTACGGCCTCCACGCCGACGAGACTCGTGTCGAGATTCCTGCGGACGCGGTGGGAGCGTTCATCGACTTCGGCTTCGAGGAGTGTCTCGACTCGTTCGGCGCGTTCGGCCTGTTCAAGCTCGCCCGTGAGCACCTGATCATCATTCCGGCGCCGCTGTTCGACATCTTCGATCGGGTGATGCAGGAGGAGGCGGCGCACATCGTCTTCTTTCTCAACTGGTTCGCCTATCGGCAGACCAATGGCGGGTTGTTTCCGCGGGCCGTCCGCCATCCGAAGGCCCTGTGGCACTATTCGCGAGCGCTCCGCAAGCTCGCCGGATTGGCCTTCTCCAACGACACGGACGAAGGGAAAGACTTCATCATCAGCGGCGCCGATGCGTTCGTCGACAACCTCACCCCCGCCGTGGTCCTCGCCGCGTGTCTCGAGGAGAACACGCGGCGCCTCGCCGGCTTTGATCGACGCCTGCTCGTCCCGCTGCTGGCGCCGAGGCTGGCCCGGCTCGCGCTCGCCGTGCTCAACCGGCTTCCCCGTCGTGGCCCGCGCGGCGGCGCCGAGCGACGTCAACGGGCGGAGTGAGCCGCCTCGCTCGCGGGACGGTTTTTTCGTAGCCGCAGGAATTGGAAGAACTCGACGCCCTCGCGCAGACGCCGGCGCATCACGGTCGGGCTCTTGGCCATCTCCCACATGATCTCGGCGATCTTGCCGGGTCGGAAGAAGAACTCACGGTACAGCTGCTCCTGCATCTCGAAGATGTCCCGGTGCGAGAGATGCGGATACTCGATCGACGTGACCTGGAAGCCGCTCTGCCCGACGAGCTCGCCGGACTGGTCGCGCAGCCAGCCCTCTCGCTTCGCTTGGTCGTACAGGTAGGTGCCCGGCAACGCGGCCGGGAGCGCCACCTGGATGGTGTGCGGATTGATCTCCTTGACGAACTGGATCGTCTCGCGGATCGTCTCCTGCGTCTCGCCGGGGAGACCGACGATGAAGGTGCCGTGCATCTTGATCCCCAAGGCATGACAGTTCGCGGCGAACTGCCGGGCCCATTCGACCTTCATGCCCTTCTTGATGTTGTTGAGGATCGTCTGGCTGCCTGTCTCGAACCCGACGGTGAACAGCCGGAGGCCGTTGTCCTTCAGGATCTTCAGGGTCTCCCACGGCACGTTGACCTTGGCGTTCGTGGCCCAGGTCATGCCCTTCGGGACCAGGACCTCTCCGAGGCCCCGCGCGACGTCCTCGACCCACGGCCGGGCATCCGTCAGGGTGTCGTCGTCGAAAAACACCTCGCGGATCTGTGGAAAGTACTCGGTCGCCCGCTTCACCTCGCCGACGACGTTCTGTGGACTGCGCACGCGGTACGTGTGCCCGCCCACCGTGTACGGCCACAGACAGAACGTACAGCGCGAGCGGCAGCCGCGACCCGCGTAGAACGAGACGAAGGGGTACAGCGCTTCCCCGACTTCATAATCCTCGATGCGCAGGTCGCGCTGGTACACGTCCACGACCCACGGCAGCGCCTCCATGTTCGTGAGCGTGCGATCGCGCGTATGGGCGATCTCGCCGGTCGGCGCGCGGTAGCTGAGGCCGTCGATCTTCTCGAGCGGACGCCCCTCGGCCACTTCCTTGCATGTATGGTCGAACTCCAGGCGGGTGACGAAGTCGATCGCTTTCGAGGCCTTCAATGCCGGCTCCGGCAAGACGGCGACGTGGGGGCCGACGAAGCCGATGGTCAGCTTCGGATTGACGTCTTTCATCGCCTCGGCGGTTCTCACGTCCGCTCGGAAGGAGGGCGTGCTGGTGTGGATGAAGCACAGCTCGAACTCCTTGGAGTGTTCCAGGATTGCGTCGCGCGGCATGTTCGCGGCGGGCGCATCGATGAGCTTGCTCTCCGGCACCAGGGCGGCCGGCTGGGCCAGCCACGTCGGATACCAGAACGAGCGAACTTCGCGCCGTGCCTGGTATCGCGATCCCGCGCCGCCGTCGAAGCCTTCGAAGGACGGCGGATTCAGGAACAGCGTTTTCTTCATCGAGGAATGCCCTCCTGGATCACGGCTCGCGGGCCGCGGCGAAGGACGTACGCCGGATTCCGGCGCGGTCGAGCGCCGCGCGAACGAGTGGGCTCAAGAGCCCAGCGAGCTCGTCGGCAGGCGACGCCGTTGGCGCCTCGCTCGGTAACGTGCCGGACCGCGTGGCTGGGTGACAGTAGACCTCCGTGAGGCCCGGCCCGATGCGGGGCACGATCCGCAACCACGCCGCTTCGGTCATCGATCCCGTGTCGTAGAGGCCGAACAGCGCATCGTTCGTGACGATCCCGGCCCGCCGTAAGCGGCGTCGGGCCTGACGCGCCCAGGGCGTCATGGTGGCAGCGAGCAGGGCGCACCGGTATGGCGGCACGCCGGGCTCGAGCGGCACTCGCACGGCAGGAGCGCGGCAGCGACGAGCCAGCTCAACCACGATCGTCAGGATCAGCGGATGAAGGTGAAAGTGATGATGCGCGTTGATATGGTCGAGCTTCAGACCGGCGCTGAGAAAGGCTTCCACCTGGGCCTCGCACTCCGCTCGGGCCTGCCGTCGCGCGTGCGTCGACAAGGCAAGCCGCAGCGCCGGGCGGACGAGGCCGGGCCTGAAGCCGCCATGCGAATCCACGAGGTCCGGAACGCGTTCGGGCGTGAGGACAGGCTGCCCGTCGACCAGGGTCAGATGAAGGCCCACAGGTAATCCCTCGGCCTTGGCGATTCCCACCGCTTCCTTGACTGCCGGCGCGCCCATCATCAGGCTCGCGCAGCCGAGGATGCCCTCACGGTACGCACGGCGCACCGCCTCATTCACTTCCAGACTCAGGCCGAAGTCATCCGCCGTCACGACCAGCCGCTTCACACTTCGATCATTCGGTTGCCGCGCAATACGAACGCCCGGCCGCGCCAGTACACCTTTCGGCCGATCAAGCTCGCGAGCCACACGAACACGCCGGCGGCGTCTCGAATCGGGAGCAGCCACAATCGGCGGATCCCTTCCCGATCTCCGAGGAGCGTCGAAGTGACGACGGTCGTACCGAGTCGTGTTGCGAGCGTGGCGGCCAGCACCAGCCATGAGGCCCGGCCGCCGCAGAGCGCGTAAAGGCCGGCAAACGGAACGCCGCGGACGAGCCAGGTGAAGAAGAACCCCACGGGATTGGCCACCCGTGTGTTCTGGTCCCAGTACACCTGGTGTCGCCACCAGACCGCAGCGCGCGGAAGATCCACTCCGGTCACGGCGACATGAGGGACCAGGACGACGCTCAATCCGGCGTCGGCGACGGCCCGGCCCAGCTCAAGGTCCTCCACGAGGCTGTACGCCATCGGCGCGAGACCACCGACGAGCGTCAGGGTCTCGCGGCGGATGGCTTGAGACGCCCCGGGACAGGCAAGCGCCGCGCCGGTCTCCCTGGCGAACACCATCGAGGGCACGAAATCGGTATTGAGGGACAGCAGCTCGAGCGACTCGTACAGGTTCTCGGCTCCCTCCGCGCGGTAGAGCGTGCAGGCGACGCCCACGCCCGGATTCGCCAGCGGGGCGACGATCGCTCTCAGATATGCCGGCTCGAGACGCATGTCGCTGTCCGAGTACACGAGCACGTCGCCGGTCGCCTTGCCGGTGGCGTTGAGGATGTTGCACAGCCGGCCGTTCGGCCCCTCACACGCCCTGTCTACGACGATCCTGATCGCCACGCTCGGGTTCTCGTCACGGATGCGCGTCAGGACCGCGAGCGCGGGGTCGGCCGAGTCCTGGACAGAGAAGATGACTTCGTACTCGGGATAGTCCTGACGACAGGCCGTCGACAAATTCTCGTAGAGGTTTTCCTCGATGCCGCACACAGGCTTGATCAAAGACACCGACGGCAGCCAGCTCGAGTCTTCCCGGGGCCGTTTGCGAAAGAAGCGCGCCATCACGACGGCAGTCGCGACCCAGTACACACACGCGGTCACGACCGGAAGCAGGAGCAGCGTGCTCCACGCGAACGGCATCAGAGCCGCGTCCAGGCCGGATGGCCGTCCACCGGCGGGCGACGCAGCGTCGACGCGCTCGTTGTGCGCGGACGGCCGAAGGCCGCGCTCTGCTCCACCCACTCGATGTAACGCTCGGCGCCCTCGTCGAAGCCGATCTGCGGCTTCCAGGCGAGATGGGCGAACGCCTTGCGGCTCGAGACGATCTTGGGTCGCAGGTCGCCCGGACGCTTGTCCGTGTACTGCATCTCCGCCTCTGGAAAGAACTGACGAACCTTCTCGGCGATGCGACGGACCTCGACCCGCTCGGCGCCGTCCAGATTGTAGGTCTGGTTCCTGGCGGTTTCTTGTAACGCGGCGACGTTGCCCAGCGCCAGGTCCTCGACGGCCACGAGATTTCGCCACTGCATTCCGTCTCCTTGGATCACGATCGGCCGGCCCTGAATCGCCCGCGCGACGAAGCTCGCCAGAACCGTGCCCAGACGCGCCCGCGGGCCGTAAGGAATCCCGTAGCGCAGGATCGTGGTGTCGACGCCGTAGAGCGTGTGGTAGGCGTGGCACAACATCTCGGCCGACAACTTGGACGCGGTGTAGACATGGTTGACGCGATCCAGGCGGAGCGGCGTGTCTTCGTCGACCTCCTCCGCCTCGGCCAGCGCGTACACCCAGGTGGTGCTTGCGAGGATGACCCGCCCCGCCCCCGTCCGGCGCGCGGCCTCGAGGACGTGCGCCACGGCCATGATGTTCACCTGCGCGCTTTCGACGGGAATGTGGAAGATGTCATTGACGTCCGACACCGCGGCGAGCAGATACAGGGCGTCATACCCGCCCGCGAGAGCGACGGTCGTGCGGCCTGCATTCGTGATATCCGCGACGACGTGACGTACGTCGGGACGATGCGGACGCATGATGTCGAACACGGTGACATCGTGGCCGGCCTCGAGAAGCTTGTCGACGACGTGAGAACCGATGAACCCTGCACCGCCGATCACGCCTACGCGCACGATGTGGTTCTCCCCGACAACACCTCCTGCAAGGCGGAGACGACGCGCTCCATCTCAGCCTCGGTCATGCCCGGATAGATGGGCAGGCAGACGTGGCGCGCGCACACGTCGTCTGCGACTGGGAATTCGCCGTCGGCCCACTGCTTGAAGACCGGCTGGTGGTGGCAGGGAATCTCGTACACCTCTCCACTCAGGTTGACCTGGAAACGCTCGTTGAGGGTCCGCTTCAGCTTTGACCGGTCGACGCCGCGATCCAACAGCGCCACGTACTTGTAGAAATTCGGCAGTGAGCGGTCGGACGGAACCAGCGGCTCGATCCCTCCCACTCCTGCCAGCCGCGTGGTGTACGCCTCGGCGAGGCGTCGTCGCTCAGCGACAAACTGCTCGAGTCGGCCGAGCTGCGAGAGGCCCACGACGGCATGGAGCTCGCTGAGGCGCCAGTTGTACCCCATACGGACGTGGAAGTTCGTGAGGAAGCCCTCCTTGCCCTGATCTCGATACTGGAGGGCCTGCCGGTAGATCGACTCGTCATCGGTCACGATGATCCCGCCCTCACCCGCTGTGATCACCTTCGTCGGGTAGAACGAGAACGCAGCCGCCGCTCCGAAGGTCCCGGCCATTCGGCCGTCCAGGGTGCTCGCATGGGCGTGAGCGGCGTCTTCCACCAGGACGAGGCCGCGGTCGCGACAGAATGCGGCGATCTTCGGCGTCTCCGGACTGACCGTCCCCGCGATGTGAACGACGATGACGGCGGCAGTCTCGCTGGTGACCGCGGCCGCGACCGTCTCGACGCTCAATCCCAGAGTGGTGCGCTCGACGTCGACGAATCGCGGCCGGCCCCCGGCGTGAATCACCGCGGCCGGAGTGGCGAAGAACGTATTCGTCGGCACGACGACCTCGCGACCGTCCACGTCGAGCGACCGAAGCACGATTTCGAGCGCGCTGGTGCCGCTCTGCACCGCCACCGCGAACTGAGTGCCGACGATACGGGCGAAGGAGGCTTCGAAGGCCTGGCCGTTCTTGCCGAGGGTCAGGACGCCGCTGCGGAGCGCTTCATCGATGCGCGCGAGAATCTCGCGGCGGTCCTCTTCCGGAATGACGATCCGCGCGGCCGGAACGGGGTTCACGGCAGGAAACCGACCGTCCGCGATGTACGAACCAGTCGCCCGCGTCGGGGACGTCGCAAGTCTGACGATATCGTCAGGCTTGCGAGCGTCCCGGATTGGGGGCTCATGTTCCCCGGTACCTTGTGCCGGGCCCTCTGTCAAGGGCTGCCCCGAGACATTTGTAACGCAGATGTCGCATTCATAGGCCACAGGGCCGGCACGCATTGGACTTTGGTACCACCGACAGGTGAGCGACCCCCCGGATGATGTGCCGGCGGTACGATGAGAACAGGTGACTATGCCGAGCTCGCAGCTCGTCCCGCCGGTCGGCGGCACCCTCGTCGACCTGACCGTTGCCGAAGACGCCCGCTCCGAGCTGCGCGCCCGCGCCAACCGCCTTCCATCGGTCCAAGTCTCCGAGAGAGTCCTCTACGACCTGGAGCTCCTTGCGACCGGGGCGTTCTCTCCGCTCGACCGGTTCATGTCGAGAGGAGATTTCACACGCGTGGTCGGCGAGATGCGCCTGGCCAACGGTCAGCTCTTTCCAATCCCCGTCATGCTTCCGGTCGAAAAAACATCCGGCGTGCGGCTCGACCACGAGGTGGCACTCCGCGACGCGCGTAACGAGCTGCTCGGGATCATGACGGTGGAGGACACATACGAGTGGGACCGCGCGACCATGGCGCAGCACGTGCTCGGCACCCAGGACGTTCGCCATCCGCTCGTCGCGGAAATGCAAGGCTGGGGTGATGTCGCGTTGTCCGGTCGTCTCCAGATCTTCGCCCTGCCCGCGCGCTATGACTTCCGCGAGCTCCGACTGACGCCAGCCCAGACTCGCTCTCGGCTCGGCGATCTGGGGGCGAGGAACGTCGTCGCCTTCCAAACGCGGAACCCTCTGCATCGGGCCCACGAGGAGCTCACGAAGCGCGCCGCCGACGCGATCGGCGGAATGCTGCTTCTGCATCCGGTCGTCGGGATGACGAAGCCGGGTGACGTCGACTACTACACGCGAGTGCGGAGCTACAAAGCTCTCGTGGAACGCTACTACGAGCCCGGGCGTGTGCTGCTGGCGCTCCTTCCACTGGCCATGCGTATGGCGGGCCCCCGCGAGGCGGTGTGGCATGCCCTGATTCGACGGAATTACGGCGCCAGCCACTTCATCGTCGGACGGGACCACGCCAGCCCCGGACTCGACTCGGCGGGGAAGCCATTCTACGGAGCCCGCGACGCTCAAGAGCTGGTGGCGCGCTTCCAGGCGGAGCTCGGGATCGGAATGGTGCCGTTCGGCGAAATGATGTATCTGCCCGACGAGGACCGCTACGAAGAGGAGTCGCGGATATTTCCGACGGCGCGGACGGCCACCATCTCAGGAACCCAGGTTCGAGAGGAATTCCTCAGCGCCGGGAAAAAACTCCCCGGGTGGTTCACGCGACCTGAGGTGGCACAGATCCTCATGGATACGTATCCGCCGCGACACCGTCAGGGCGTCTGCGTATGGTTCACCGGCCTGAGCGGTGCGGGAAAGTCGATCACGGCGGAGATCCTCACGATGCTTATGCTCGAGCGCGGCCGACGCATCACGCTCCTCGACGGAGATGTGGTTCGCACGCACCTGTCCAAAGGCCTGGGATTCAGCAAGGAGGATCGGGACACCAACATCCGGCGCATCGGATTCGTCGCCGCCGAGATCGTCGGGCACGGCGGAGTGGCGGTGGTCGCGGCCGTGAGTCCCTACCGGGCCACCCGCGATGAAGTGCGGCACATGGTCGGGGCCGATCGTTTCGTGGAGGTGTTCGTGGACACACCGCTCGAGGTCTGCGAGCGCCGCGACAGCAAGGGCGTCTACGCCAAGGCCCGGCGCGGTGAGATCACCGGCTTCACCGGCATCGATGACCCGTACGAGGCCCCGGAGTCGCCCGCGATCGTGCTCGAAACCGTCGTGGCCACGCCGGAGAAGAACGCACGACGGGTGCTCGAGTACCTCGAGCACCAGCGCTTCGTCGGCTAGATACTCCGCCGCCGCAGCATCTGCTGCAGGCTCTGGCGCGTCAGCCCCAGCCGCTCGGCCGCGCGCGTCTTCGACCCGCACTCGCGCAGCGCGTCGTCGATCATGCGCCGCTTGAGATGCTCGATCGCGTCGTTGAGGGTGGACGGTGTGTCCGCCGCCGGTCGATGCGCCCTCACCCGCTCGGACAGGTGCTCGGGCGTGATCGCCTCCCCGGGATTCGCCAGCGCGACGGCGCGCTCGATCTCGTTCTCCAGCTCGCGGACGTTGCCGGGAAACGGGTACGCGCGCAGCCGCGCCATCGCCTCGGGTGAGATCGACGGCACCGCGCGGCGGGCGCGCGCCCGGTAGACGGTGAGGAAGTGCTCGGCCAGCGCCGGGATGTCTCCCGTGCGCTCGCGCAGCGGCGGCAGGTGGATCGGGAAGACGTTGAGCCGGTAGAACAGATCCTTCCGGAACGTGCTGGCGGCCGCCTGCGTCTCGAGCTCGGCATTCGTAGCCGCGATGACGCGAACGTCGACGCGCCGCGTGGCCGTCTCGCCGACGCGTCGCAGCTCGCCTTCCTGCAGCACACGGAGCAGCCGCAGCTGCATCGCCGGCGACATCTCACCGACCTCGTCCAGGAAGATCGTGCCGCCGTGCGCCTCCTCGAACAGCCCGCGCCGATCGGCGGTGGCGCCGGTGAAGGCACCGCGCGCGTGTCCGAACAGCTCGGATTCCAGCAGCGACTCGGGCAGCGCCCCGCAATTCTGGGCGATGAAGGGCTTGCTGCGGCGCGGTCCGTTGTCGTGGATGAGCCGCGCGAAGAGCTCCTTGCCCGTTCCGGTCTCTCCCGTCAGCAGCACCGTCGTCTCGCTGTCGAGCACCTTCGCCGCGAGCTCCGTCACCGCGCGCAGGCCGCCGTGCGCACCGATCAGCGTGTCGAAGCCGAGTGGGCGCGCGCGTGCCGCGGCCAGATCGCGGCGGACGGCGTTGTAGGCGACCTCCAGCTCATCGCGCAGGCGCGCATTCTCGCGGCCCAGCGCGTAGCGCTCGGCGGCGCGCCGCACGATCACGACTAAATCGTTCGGCTCCCACGGCTTCGACACGAAGTGGTAGATCCGCCCCGTGTTGATCGCCTCCATGAGGCTGTCGACGTCGGTGTAGGCGGTGAGGATGATGCGCACGGCCTCCGGCGCCTGCTCCTGACTGCGGCGAAGGAGCTCCACGCCGGTCATGCCGGGCATCCGGTAGTCGGTGACGATCACCGCGACGTCCTCGGCCTTCAAGATCTCCAGCGCCGCCTCGCCGCTGGCGGCGCGCAGGACGCGGAAGTCCGCCGCGAGGATCGCCTCCAGCGCGTCGAGGACCCGTGGCTCGTCATCGACGACGAGGACCGTTGCGGCGGCCGTCTCCGCGCGCGCCGTCACGCCGGACCGGAGAGTGCCGCGACGGGCGCCTTCTTGCCGAGGATCTCGTAGAGCGCGGTCCGGGCCTTGAGGCCCTTGAGGCGCGGGGTGCCGAGCTCGCGGTGGGTCACGGAGTCTTTCACCTGACGGAACGTCTCCTCGCCCGCGATGATATGCGCTCCGAAGAGGCGTGTCATGCGCTGGATGCGGGCCGCCGCGATCATCGGCCGGCCTACCACGATGAGCTCACGGCGCCGGTCCGATCCGATCGTGCCCGCCATCACCTTGCCCGAGCTGAGACCGATCCCGATGTCGAACGACGGCAAGCCGGCCTCGGTCCAGCCGCGCGCGAGCCCGCGCACGCCATCGATCATGTCCAGGGCGGCGTCGACCGCGCGGCCGGCGGCATCCTCCGCGCCGTCGGGCACGCCGAAGAGCGCGACGATCTCGTCGCCGATGAGCTGTTCGACGGTGCCCTGGTGGCCGAAGATCACCTCGATCATCCGGCTGAAATACTCGTCGAGCATCCGGATCATGATCGGGGCGCGCGTCGTCTCTATCAGGCGCGTGAATCCCCGGATGTCGGCGAAGAGCACCGTCGCCTCTCGCCATTCGCCGGGAATCTCGAGCAGCGCCGGGTTCGCGACCGCCATGTCGACGAGGCGCGGCGACACGTAGCGCTGCAGCTGCGTGCGCAGCGACGCCTCGCGCGCGACGTGATGCTGCGCGGCGCGAAGCTCGGCGAGCGCGGCCTCGAGGTCCGCGTTCTTCCGCGCGAGGTCGCGCAGCAGCCGCTCGCGCTCCTCGCCGAGACGATAGCGCTGCACGCCTTGCCCGACGATGTGCAGCAGCTCCTTCGGGTCCCACGGCTTGAGCACGAAGTGATAAATGTTGGCGGCGTTGATCGAGGCCATCAGCGCGTCCGCGTCGGTGAAGGCCGTCAGGAGAATGCGCACGGTTTCCGGCGACACCTCGACGCTCTTTGCCAGGAGATCGGTGCCCAGGATTCCCGGCATCCGCTGGTCGCTGATGATGACGGCGACGCGCTCGCGCGCCAGCAGCTCCAGCGCGTCGTCCGGACGCTCGGTGCGGAGGATGCGGTAGTCCATGCCCAGCATCGCTTCGAGCGAGTCGAGCACGCGCGGCTCGTCGTCCACCAGGAGGACGGTCGCGGTCTCGCTCATGACGTTCGCCGTGTCAGCGGGAGCCGGACGGTAAAGCTCGCCCCGCCGCCCACCGGGCTGTCGGCCCGGATCTCGCCGCCGTGCTTCTTGACGATCTCGTAGCTGATGGACAGGCCGAGCCCCGTGCCTTCGCCGACGGGCTTCGTCGTGAAGAACGGATCGAAGATGCGGCCCATGACGTCCGCGGGGATCCCGGGGCCGGTGTCGCTGACGGCGACCACCGCGCAGCCGTCCTCCACGCGTGTCTCGATCGTGATCGCGCCTGCGCCGGTGATGGCCTGAGCCGCGTTGGCGAGCAAATTCAAAAACACCTGGTCGATCTGAGAGCGGACACACTCGACCGTGGGCACCGCCCCGAAGTTGCGGTGGACGGTGACGCGCTCTTTAAGCAGATGATTGACCAGCGTCAAGCTCGATTCGAGCTCCGCATGCAGATCGACGGCCTGCCAGACGTCGGCGTCCGTCCGCGCGAACACGCGCAGGTCGCGGACGATCTTGCGGGCGCGCTCGGCGCCTTCGCGAATACCCTCGATCATGGAGTCGACGTACTTGAGCGCGTAGTCGACCTTGAGCTCCTTCCACTGCTCGTCGACGCGAGCCTGCGCCGGCTCAGCCAGCGGCGCCGCGCGGTACACGTCCAGGATGGCGCGCAGCCGCTTGACGAAATCGTCGAGCGTGCCGACGTTGGAGTAGACGAACCCGATCGGGTTGTTCAGCTCGTGGGCGACGCCGGCGACCAGCTGGCCGACGGACGCCATCTTCTCGCGCTGGATCAGCTGAACCTGCGTCGCCTGAAGATCACGGTACGCCGCCTGCAGCTCCTCGTTCGCCGCCCGGAGCTGCTCGGTCCGCACCCGCACCTTGTCCTCGAGCCCGCGCGTGAGCTCCTCGATCATCTGGAAGCTCTCGGCCCGATCGACGGCGAGGGCGACGTGATTGCCAACCGCGGCGAGGAGCTCGGCGTCGGCGTCGCCGAAGCGGCCGGATTCGCTCGAGTTCGCGACCAGCACGCCGAAGACGCGGTCCTTCACGCGAAGCGGAAACATGGCGAACGACCGCACGCCGACCGCGCGCGCCGTCGGCCGGTGCACGGGTTCGTCGGTCGTATCGACGTCGCTCACGACGAGCGGCAGGCCAGAGACGGCGACCTTCGCGACGGCGCTGGTTGCGCCGTCGAGCGGGAACTCGAGCGGCGCCGACCCGGCATGGACGGCCGGGGCCCCGGCGACGCGGTGCTCGCGAATCACGCGACGGCTGCCATCGACGAGGAAGAGCGCGACATCGTGATACCCCATCCGGTGCGCAAGGCGATTCAGCGCCTGCTCGTAAATCTTCTCGGTATCGAGCGTGGCGTTGACGGCGGCGCTCAGATCGATCAACAGCGAGAGCTGCTCGATCTTGCTCTCGAGGTCACGGAATTTCTTCTCGAGCTCGTTGTTCGAGTAGATGATCTCCTCGGACTGGAGATCCAGCATCCGCTGGCTGTGTCGGCGGCGCGCGCGCTCGCGCAGCATCGCGCCGAGTCCGACGCCCGCCGCGAACGGCGCCGCGGCGGCGAGCGCGTCCACCGCCCACGACACGCCCGGCGACATCGCGAGAGCCGCGCCGACGACAACCGATCCGGCAACGCCAGCCAGGATCGCCGTCCAGAACGACCGGCCGAGTGGCGGGTTCGTCCACCGAACGTCGACTACGCACGCGTCCGCGCCACGCGTCGCGCACTGTCGCTCGGTCACCCGTGCGGGCGGCAGTCCCCACACGGTCGGCCCCAACTCTAAGCCGACCTTGAGCTGCGTACAGACCCAGCGCGGCATAGAGCTGCCGGCATCCGGCGTCCAGCGGAACCGCGCCTGGCGCCGGCCGATGTCGAGCAACTCGTACCGAACGTTCTGGTCCCAGTTTCGCCAGATCCAGGTGCAGCGCTCGTAATAGCGCCGGGGCTCGCCGAGGCCCATCGAGTATGTGCCGAGATAGTGGCGATCGGCGCGCGAGGGCCGCCATTCCATGACGAACTCGGCGTAGCGTCGGGCCCACCGTTCCTCGTCCGGTTCGCCCATCAATTCCATCGAGAGGCGCACGAGCTCGTTCGCCACCGACAGCGAAAGCCAGTTGTGGTCGGCGACGAGGTAGTCCCGGGAGCGTCCGGCGATGCGCAGAATCGCCGCGACGCCCTCGGGCCCGACCTCTTTCTCCACGAAGGGAATCAGGACCTTCGTGAAGATGCAGTTGACGTCGCCCGGCATCGTTCCTCAGCGCGGCTTGTGGACCAGCTTCGACACGATGTTCACCGGGTTCGCCAGCGTGTCGCGCACCGGCGACTTGCGATCAATCGTTTCCTTCACCTTGCGTACCTTCTCCTCGGGCGCCGAGCTCTGGATCGTCACCGTGTAACGGATGTCGGTCACGCCGTTGCGCACGGACTTGTCGTGCCCCAGCAAGCCGCGCGCATCGACGTCGGCCTCGAGATCGATGTCGATCGCGTCGATCGGCACGCCGAACATCTGCGCATTGGTGGCGATGCCCACCGTCACGCACCCGGCCAGCGCCGAGAGCAACACCTCGACCGGATTCGGCGCGCCGTCGACGCCGCCGAGCTCCGGCGGCTCATCGACCATGATGGTGAAGCGCCGCGGCACCGGCGACATGTTGTTGCCGCCGGCCGTCCACCCGCTGATCGACACCTGGCTCTTCGTGCCGCGCTGCCAGCTCGATTTCGCTTTGAACTGACATTTCCCCATCGCGGGGTTCTCGCGCACGAGCTTGTCGACGGCCATCACGCCCTCGAGATTCACGTCGTTCAGTCGGTCTGACATGTCGTTCCTCCTTCTGCCGTGGACGGTCTCATTCCTCAAAGCAGGGGGGCGATGAGGGCGGCGGCACGCCGCGCCCCGTCGGTTTCGACGTCACGCGAGAGAACCGGCCGCTTGAGCCCATCGGCAATCGCGTGCGCCAGCCGTTCCGGATCCGTCTGGTGATAGTCCATCCGCGTCCCGGCGCCGTAACGGCCGAGCCGGTGCGGCACGTGGACGTTCTGCTCGAAGTGATGGCGAAGCGGGAAGTACAGGAACGGGCGCTTCGTCGCTGTGAGCTCCATGCACGTGCTCAGGCCGCCCTGGACGACCGCGAGGTCGCACGCGGCGAGGTGGGCGTAGAGATCCGGCACGAAGGCGCGGTACTCAACCCCCGGTGCCGTCGGCAGCGTCGCGCGGTCGATCCGCGGCCCGGTAACGACGATCAGGCGCAGATCCGGGACGAGGTGGCGTGTCAGCTCGGCGGCCGCGATAACCTTCCGCAGCAGGTGATGGCCGACCCCGCTGCCGCCGACGGCGGCGAAGACGACACTCTCGTCGGGACGGAAGCCGAGTCGGGCGCGTACGGCGTCACGGTCCGCGAACTCCGCCGGATCGAACGGGAGGATGTAGCCCGGAAAGTCGAAGTGGGTGCGCGTCCAGTCCCGAATCCGCGGCAGGCCGGGGCCGAACGTGAGGTCCACGACGTCGTCGGGGTTGCCCACGAAGAGCGCGCGGTCACGGACACGGGGGAAGCGCGCGATCTGCTCGATCATCTCGGCGTTGTAGTCGGCCGTGCGGACGGATTCGCGTGAATCGGGTCCCTCCATAGGCACCCAGCCGACGAAGTCGGTGAGCCAAACGAACGCGGTGCGTTTGAGCTCGGGATTCTCGTGCAGGTAGTAGTCGGTCTCCCACGCCTCGTCACCGATCACGAGGTCGTACGGCTCAGCCTCCAGCACGTCGTGGACGGTCATGAAGTTCGCGAGGAGGATCTCGTCCATGTCGCGCCACGCTTGGAATACCCTCAGATCGTGCTCGCCGGCCTCGGCTTCGATGTGCGCCGACTCTCCGGCCAGCAGCCGGCTCGCCGGATGGATCGTCTCGCCGCGCGCCTCGAGCACGCGCGTCACGGGATCCTGCGCGAGCCAGTCGACCTGCAGATCCGGATGCAGAACGCGCAGCTCACGCGCGATGGCAACGTCGCGCAGCGCGTGCCCGAGGCCGATCGGGCTCGAGATGAAGAGCGCGCGCTTGGGCCGCGCCAGCGCGCGCCGCCACGGCTGACGGGGCGTTGCACCGAGGAAGTCGCGGATGGCCAGGTTGTAGCGGACCGGGTGACGCGCTTGCGGACAGTGTCCGGCTCCCTCCAACGGCAGGAGCACCGAGCCTTCGATGGCGGCATGGGCGTGCTCGGCGACCTCGAACGGACGAATGGCGTCGTCGGTGCCGTGGATGATCAGCGTCGGGACGCGGATGGCGGCGAGCACATCGGCCATCGGCCGGGACGAACGCGCCTCGTCGATGGTGGTGATCAGGACCTCGGGCGTGGTTTCGAGCGCCCAGGCGACGCCGTCGTCGATCGGCTTCGTCGAGTGCGGCTCCGTGAACACCTGGCTCATGAAGAATTCGGCGAAGTCCGCATAGTTGGTGAGCCAGTAGTGGCGGTTGTACTTCTCCCAACCCTTGTAGTGGTCGCGCCGCTCGTCGAACTTCCGGTTCGGCGGCACGGCGTCGCTCAGAACGCCATCGGTGAGCACGAGCCGCTCCACCCGCTCGGGGTGATCGGCGGCGATGATGGCGCCGGTCCGAGTGCTGCGAGACAGACAGACCAGCGACGCGCGCGGGGTCGCGGTGGCATCCATCACGGCCAGGGTGTGCGCCGCCTCGGTCTCGGGCTGATATCCGCTCGCCGGGTGGTCGGAGCGGCCGTTGCCCGGCATGTCGAACACGATCACGCGGAAGTAGCGCGCGAAATACGCGAGCTGCATCTTCCAGATGCGACTGTGCACGATCTGCCACGGTGGAATGAACACGACCGCGCGGTCCCCGCTGCCGTACTCCTCCCAGAAGACGCGCACCCCGCCGGATTCGGCGTAGCCCTCGCGATCCGGATAGCGCGCGCGCATTGTCCCTTCTCCCTCAGGCGAGCAGCTCGGCCACCAGACGCGCCGCGCGCTCGGTGCCGTCGGTCGGGATGTCGCGGTAGTGCACGGGCTTGCCCAGGTGATCGAGCATCGCCGCTGCCAGGTCCTCTGTCGTCGTCCGATCGTAGTCCATCCGCACGCCGGCCCCGAACCGCTCCAGGCGGCGCGACACGAAGAACTGCTGCTCGAAGTGGTTCCGCAGCGGGAAGTAGAGGAACGGCGTGCGGAACGCCGCGAGCTCCATCGTCGTCGTGAGCCCGCCCTGCACGATGGCGAGATCGGCGGCGGCGTGGTGGCGGAAGAGATGCGGCACGAACGCGCGCACCTCGAGGCGGGGAACGCGCGGAAGCTCGGCGCCCTCGAGCCGAGGGCCGGTGACGAGCACCATGCGCGTGTCGGGCACGCGCGGGGCGATGAGCGCAAAGGCAGCCGCGCACTTCTCGAGCAGCCGGCGACCGACCTTCGTGCCGCCGACCGAGACGAGGATCACGCGCTCGTCGGGGTGATAGCCGAGCGCGGCGCGAAGCGCGGCCTTGTCGCGGAACTCGGCCGGATCGAAGTGATAGGTGTAGCCCGAGAACTTGAAATGCTGGCGCGCCCACTCGCGCATATTGGGCAGGTTGGGGCCGAAGGGGCGATCCAGCACATCATCCTCGTCGCCGACCATCAGGGAGAGATCACGGACGTCGGGATGCAGGCGGAGATGGTCGATGTTCTCCGCATTCTTCTCCCACGCGCGCACGAACTCGGTCGACGTCGGATCCTCGCGCATCGGCAGCATGCCGATGAAGTCGGTGACGAACACGTACGGCGCCCGCTTCATCTCGGGGTTCTCGTGCAGGTAGTAGTCGAGGTCCCAGCCCTCGTCGCCGACCCAGAGATCGTAGTCGCCGGTCTCGACGGCATCGGCGAAGACCATGAAGTTGGCCGCCATGATCTCGTCCATGTCCCACAGCGCGTTGAAGGCGTGGAGCTGATGATCGGCGGTGGCCCAGCTTTCGACGTGGGCGCTCTCGTTCAGGAGCAGGCTTGTGGCCGGATGCAACCGCTCGCCGCTCACCTCGACCACGCGATCCGCCGGACCTGCGGCGAGAAAGTCGACCGTCGCATCGGGATAGAGCTCGCGCAGCGTCCGGGCGATCGCGATGTCGCGCTGGATGTGTCCGAGCCCGATGGGGCTCGAAAGCCAGAGGATCTTGCGTCCGCGACGCCGCGCGCTCGGCGCCGGCACGCGCCGCTCGACGGCGGGCGGAATCGCGGTCGACTCGACCGGCGCGCCACGGACGAAGTCGCGGATGAGCCGATTGACCTTGGCCGCCTCGCGCCCGGGCAGGTTGTGCCCGCCACCTTCGAACGTCACCAGACGCGCGCCCGGGACCGCATCCGCGAACTTCTTGCCGTGGCGGTACGGCACCACCTCGTCCTTGGTGCCGTGCAGGATCAACACGGGTGCGGTGAGGCGCGGCAGCAGATCGTAGACGTTGTCTTTCCCGATCTGGCGCAAGGCCTCGATGAAGACCTCACCCGACGTCTCGCCGGCCCACGCAATCCCGTCCTCGATGCCCTTGAGCGAATGCGGCTCGGGATGGATCTTCTGGAAGAGCCGCGTCCGCCAGCCGTCGAAGTCGTTCCGGAAAATCGGGACGACCTTGTCTTCGAACGGCTGGGGCAGCGACTGCGAGTACTGGGCGCCGACGAAGATGAGGTGAGACGCGCGCTCGGGATGCTCGATCGCGTAACGGACGGCGAGCATGCTCGCGCACGAGAACGCCACGAACGCGAACGGCGGCCGAACCGCGACATCCAGGACGGCGCAGAGATCGCCGTAATGCGTGTCGAAGTCATAGCCGGTCAGTGGCCGATCCGACCGGCCGTTGCCGCGCGGGTCCATGGTCGTCACGCGGAAGTACCGCGACAGGTATGGGATCTGGTTTTTCCACATGCGGCCGTAGACGGCCGGCTGGCGCGGCGGACAGAGGAAGACATCGTGGCCGCCGTTGCCTGTCGTCTGGTAGAAGATCTTCGTCGCCGGCCGGTCCACGTACATCAGCGCACCCCTGCCCGGCGCGCGCGCTCGTAGGCGAACAGCGCCGCGCCGCCGCGCACCGTGTCACGCTTGTCGGACCGCGTGATCTGGATTCGCGTCGCTCCGAGTGGATGCGGGGCCGCGTATTCGGCCGTGCGACGCACGATGTCGTCGCGCAACGGCACGAGCGACGCGGCGACACCACCGGTAATCACGATGAGCTCCGGGTCGAGTCCGTTGACCAGCGTCGCGAGCATGGCCGCGAGCGCCTGGCAGGCATCGTCGACGAGCGTAGCCGCGAGCGGATCGCCCGCGGCGGCGGCCGTGAACACCATCGACGACGTGATCGCGTCAACGTCGCCGGCCGCTTGCTCCACGAGCATCGACGGGGCGCCCTCGAACACGCGCCGCCGCGCTTCGACGGCGAGGAAGCGGCCGCCGAGGTAGGTGCAGAGACATCCCCGGCCGCCACATTGGCATCGCGGGCCGTCGAACTTCACGGGCATGTGGCCGAACTCGCCACCGAATCCGTGCGCGCCGCGTACGAGCACATCGCCCGCCACGAACGCGCCGCCGACTTCGGTGCCGATCGCGACCACCGCCAGCGAGGCGGCACTGCGGCCCAGCCCGAAGGCACGCTCGCCGAGCGCGAGTGCGTTGACGTCGTTGTCGACGAACGTCGGCAGTTCGGTGATCGCCTGGATTTGCTCCCCAATCGGGACACCATAAAACTCCGGCACGTGGCTCCGAGCCACGAACGCCGAGATCATACCCTTGTCCACATCCACCGGTCCCGGGAGTCCCACGCCGATGCCGTCGACGCTCAATCCCTGGGCGCGGGCACGCGAATGCACTTCGTGGATGACGGCCAGCAGCGTCTTCAGGGCGGTGCCGGGGCCGGCGACGTGGGTCGGCGTCTCCACGGTGGCGAGAACCTCGCCGTCGTCACGCACCAGACCCCCGGAGATCGACGTTCCGCCGACGTCGACGCCGATGGTCGCGACCTTGTCGGTGACCGTGCGCTCTCTCATCGCGACGTCTTCCTCGGCAACTGGCGTGCCAGACGGATTTGCGCCGAAATCCGCGGCCTCACCGCCGCGCGGTGCAAGGTGAGCTTGCAGCCGAGCCCCCGTCAACGTTCACTCGGATCCCCGCCGTCACGGGTGTTTAGCACACGCCCCGGCCGCCGTCGCGCGGAAGAGCGTCCCGCAAGACCGCATTGCGGGGCACGGCACCGTCAGCGGGAGGCGAGCGGATCTTCGGCGTGCAGGATCCGCGTCCACTTGAGGCCGATGCGAGAGAGATCCGGCGCGAGCACGTCCTCGCCCTGCGGTCGCACGCCACGCTCGATCCAGGCCACGAGGTCGTCGAACGCCTGCTCACGCGTCTCGCCGTCGAAGCCGCAGTGACTGGGCGCGCGAAGCACGCGCTGCACCAGCAGATGGTCCGTTCCGGCCGCGATGGTGCGGCGCCGGTACGATTGCTCCATACTCAGTGGCACCCACGCGTCGCCGGTCTCGTGAAGCGTCATGAGCGGCACCGTGAGCTTGCCCGTGCGCTCCGCATACGCGGGATTCGCGCTCGGTGAGCGCGCGTCTTTGGCCGGAGAGAGGCGGCGAACGCGGGCGTTCAGCTCGGCTTCGGTGATGCCCAGGCCCGGGTCGATGCGATACCGGACGTGAGCGGTGCTGCCGGCGCGCGCGCCGGGCCTCGACTCCTGCTCGACGTCCGGACGCCGGTAGACCATATTGGGCAGGTACCGGCGCGGCAGGCCCTGCGCCCGCAGCGGCAGATCGTTGCCGGCTTGATCAGCGCCCATCAGGTACTTCACGACGCTGTCGAACTGCCGACCACGCGACGTATACGAGCCGGGCGTGCCGAGCGCGGGCACGACGCGCTCGTTGAGGACGCGCGTAAAGGTCTCCTCGTCCGGCGAATCGAGCAGCGGCACACCCGAGATCAGCTCGGCGGCCGCGGTGTACGCGAACAGGTAGTCGACGACGCTGATGCCGTCGACGACACCGCACTCCGCGAGACCGCCTTGGTAGAGGCCGGGCCGAAGCTCCAGCGAAGCCACGACGAGATGACCGCCCAGTGACTGTCCATAGATGATCGTCCAGCGCGGCTGGCCGATCTCTTTCAGGAAGAGCTCGCGCAGCGCGACGAGATCTTCGATGAACAGATGCGGCTGATACTCGCGCGCGCGGTAGCCGGACGCGATCCACGCGTGTCCCTCGCCAAGGATGTGACTGCCGATCGGCAGCGTGGTCACGGCGCCTGGACCCGGGCCGCGCTGGATCCCGTGTGCATACACGACCAGTCCGCCGTTCCAGCCCGCCGGTACCTCCATGTGGTAATCGGCGCCGCCGAGTACGCCGCTGCGGCGCACCGCCGCCCGCCCAGGCTCGGCCCGCGAAGCGTCCAACCACGGACGAGGGGCGACGAGCGCCAGCCCCAGAGCGATCAGAGCAACGAGCCGTCTGATCTTCACCCCCGCCTCCCTGGATGGATAGGCTGGGGATGATACCGCGCCGAGAAATCGCTTGTAGGATGAATGCGACCGCACGCTTGCGACACCTCCTTGCCGTTGCTCTCGTTCTGCTCACCGCGTCCATCGCCTTCGCGCAGAGCCCCTCGACGCCTGCCACGCAGGTCGACGAAGTCGCGGCCGCCGTCCCGAATCCGGGCGGCTGGTGCGAGGGGAAGTCGGATGATGGGCGCGGAAGCAACTGGCCCGGTGCTTTGGCTCGGTGGCCAAGACCCAGACGGGGTCGATCCCTGAAGCCGGTAACGGTGACTCCGGAAACTAAGAGGCCTTCGGCGTAGAAACAAAGAGGCCCTTGGCGTAGGGAGACGGGCCCGGGAGAGATCCCCGGGCCCCGTTGTTTTCAGCGCTAAGATGACCTGGAAGCATGAGAATCCTCGTCGTCGAGGACGAGCGGAAGGTCGCGAATTTCATCCGCCAGGGCCTGGAGGAAGAAAGCCACGCGGTCGACGTGGCTGCCGACGGGGCGGCGGCCCTCGACCTCGGCCTCGCCGATCCGCCGTTCGATCTCATCGTGCTGGACGTCATGCTGCCGAAGCGCGACGGCTTCGCCGTGCTGCGGGCCCTACGAGAGCACGGTGTTCGGAGCCCGGTGCTCATGCTCACCGCGCGCGACGCGGTCGGGGACAAGGTGGCCGGCCTCGATGCCGGCGCCGACGATTACCTGGCCAAGCCGTTCGCCTTCGAGGAGTTTCTCGCGCGCGTTCGGGCCCTGCTGCGCCGCGGAAGCGAGCAGCGCAGCGCCATCCTGAAGCTCGAGGACCTGACGCTCGATCCCGTACAGCGTGAGGTCAAGCGTGGCGCGCGCCGCATCACGCTGACGCCGCGCGAATACGCGCTGCTCGAGTACTTTCTCCGGAACGTCGGCCGCGTGCTCACGCGACCGCTGCTCGCCCAGCACGTGTGGGGCGTCGATTTCGACACCGAGAGCAACCTGATCGATGTCTATGTCGGCTATCTGCGGCGGAAGATCAACGGCAAGGGCGAGCCGCCGCTGCTGCACACCGTGCGCGGCGTCGGGTACGTCGTGAAGGCCGACACGTGAGGTGGCCGACCGCGCCCCTGTCCATCCGCACACGCCTGACGCTCTGGTACACCGGCGTGCTCCTGGCGACGCTGCTCGTGATCAGCGTGTTGTCGTACTCGTTGCTGCGTCACAGTCTGGTGGTCGATCTGGACGAGTCGCTGCTGGCCGCCGCCCAGGTGATCAGCGACACGACGCTCGGGCCCCAGACGCCCGCGAGCGTCGATCCGGAGCGCCTGTTGCGCGAGCTGCTCGGATCGGAGTTTTACGACAAGGTCTTCCGGCTGCTCGATCCGCAAGGAAACCCCGGCGTGCAGTCGAGGTCCCGTGCCGCGGATGCCCTGCCCCTCTCGCTGGAGGCGCGCCACGAAATCCTGCGAAGGCGCCGAACCTTCGAGACGATCCGCGCGTCGAGCGGCGAGATGCTCCGGGTCCTCACGATGCCGGTCGTGAGGGATGGCCAGCTGACGCACATCGTCCAGGTCGGCATGCCGATCGCGCGCATGGAGCGGACGCTTCTGAGGTTCACGGATGCGCTGCTGCTGCTCCTACCCGCGGCGGTGGTCCTGGCCATGACGGGCGGCGCGATGATCGCGCGGACCGCCCTGCGACCGGTGGACGAAATCTCCGGCATCGCCCGACGCATCACGGCCGAAGACCTGACCCAGCGCATCCCCGAGCGAGGAACGCACGACGAGCTCGATCGCCTGACGGCGACGCTCAACGCGATGCTCACGCGTCTGGATGCCGCATTCGCGCAGCTTCGTCGATTCGCCGCGGACGCCGCCCACGAGCTGCGCACGCCGCTGACCGCGCTGCGCGGCGGTCTCGAGGTCGCCCTGCGAAATCGACGGCCTGCGGACGAATACGAGCGTGTGCTCGCGTCCAGTCTCGAGGAAGTCGAGCGCCTCGTCCGGCTGGCCGAGGACCTCCTGCTGTTGTCTCGGGCGACGGCCGGCCTGGAGGGAGCGCGCTCCACGCTGGATCTCGAGCCGATCGTCATGGAGGTCAGCGAGATCGGCGTCCGGCTGGCTCAGAAGACCGGCGTGACCGTTCGCGTCAAGGCGGCGACGCCGGTGACGGTGACCGCCAATGCGAGCGCGCTCCGGCGCGCCGTGTTGAACCTGGTCGAGAACGCGGTGAAGTACACGCCGCCGCAGGGCAGCGTGGAGATCTTCCTCACGCACGACGACGACTGGGCGCTGCTCGGGGTGACCGACACGGGGCCGGGGATCGACACCGCCGACGCCGCGCGTATCTTCGAACCGTTCGTGCGTCTCGACACCGCTCGCACCCGCGAGACAGGCGGAACCGGTCTGGGCCTCGCCATCGCCCAGGCCATCGTGCTGGCCCACGGCGGTACGATCGTGCTGGACAGCCCGCCGGGCGGCGGATCGACGTTCACGATTCGGCTGCCTCGCACACCCGGCGAGCCCCGCTGAGGAACTTCTCACCAGCCGCTCAGCGAATTCTCACCTTCGGCATCTACGGTCCAAATCATGAGACTCGGCTTGGCGGCCGGCTGCGCCGCGGCCACGGTGGTGACCGCGTTGGTGCTGGTCACGGTCACGGCAATCGGTCGGATCGATCGCTGGGTGATGGACCGTCCTCTGGATCACGCCACACGATCGCTGGCGGCGGGCGACGCGCGGGCCGCGGCACGGGCGCTGTTGCCGGTGGTTGCCGAGAGGCCCGAGGACCCTGTCACCCACTATTATCTGGGGCTCGCCTACATCCGGTCCGGCCTGCCGGCGGTCGCCATCGGCCAGCTGTCAGAAGCGGCACGGCTGCAACCGCGCGACGCTCGAGTGCGCAGCGCGCTCGGCGAAGCGTACCGAGCCGTCGGCACCCCTGGTCCGGCGCTGCGTGAGTTCCTCGAGGCCGTCGCGCTGGATCCGGGCGATCCCTCGTATCGGGCGGAGGCCGGGACCATGCTGCTCAACGACGGACGCGTCGACGAGGCGCTCGCGCAGCTGCGCGAGGCGGTCCGCCTGCGGCCGTCGGCCGCCGATGTGCACGTGCTGCTCAGCCTCGCACTGTGTCGCGCCGGCGATGCCGCCGGCATGCAGCACGAGCTGCGTGCGGCCGCGGGCATCGCCGCCGCCGAGCCGCTGGGTGAGCTGGCGCACCAGCTCTCCGAATCCGGACAGCGCGTGTGCGTCGCGGGGCAGCGCTGAGCGAATCGGCAGAGGCGCTGTCGTCATCCGCGACGATCTTGTGGTCGGGGGTATCTTCTATGGCGCAGACACCGGCGAAAGGCCTCCCGACACACAAGCGAGGGCCGCCATGAAATTCATGTTGTTCGTGCTCCCCACCGTGCCCGGAACGCTCGAGGATCGAAAGCGACTCCGCCCCATCGCGCGCAACAACGAGCGCTATCAGCAGATGCTCGATGAGCTGCGCAAGCTCGCCATCTTCGCCGACGACGCCGGATTCGACGTCTTCGCCACCACCGAGCACCACTTCCACTCCGAGGGCTACGAGACCTCGGTGGCGCCGCTCCTCCTCTACGCCGACCTGGCCGCCCGCACCAAGCGAATCAAATTCTCGCCGCTCGGGCTGGTCCTTCCGTCATGGGACCCGATCCGCGCCGCCGAAGAGCTGGCGGTGCTCGATCACCTGACCAGGGGTCGCATCTATGCGGGGTTTGCGCGCGGCTATCAGGACCGCTGGGTCAACGTGCTCGGCCAGCAGTATCACGTCACGGGTGCCCCGATGGACGGCTCGTCAATCGACAACCACAATCGCAAAGTTTACGAAGAAACCGTGAAGGTCATCAAAAAGGCGTGGACCGAGGACGCCTGGGACTACGACGGCGAATACTACAAGGTGCCGTACCCGTACAAGGAAGGGATCCGCCGCTGGCCCGTCGCCGACTGGACCCGCAGCTATGGCGCCCCCGGCGAGATCGACGACGAGGGGGTCGTGCGAAAGATCTGCGTCGTCCCTAAGCCGTATCAACTGCCGCACCCGCCGATGTTTCAGCCGTTCTCGGTGAGCGAGACGACGATCCGCTACACCGCGCAATCGGGCATCGTTCCCTGGATCCTGGTCGCAAACCCGCCGGACTTTCAGCGTCTCTGCCACGTCTATCAGGATGTCGCGGCTACGGCGGGCCGGAAGCTGCGTCTCGGCGAGAGTGTTGGCGCGTTCCGGGCGGTGCACTTCGGAACGACGCAGGCGGAGGCGGTCGCCTTGCTGCGCGACACCAATTACGCCGGCTTCCAGAACTATTTCGGCGGATTCGGGTTCTGGGAGGCGTTTCGGACCGCTGAGGACGCGGTGAAATACCCGCTCGATCCGTACACGCCGCTTCCGCCGTCGGAATGGACGGTCGACCGCATGCGCCGGGTGAAGTACGGACTGGCGGGGACCGTTGACCAGATCAAGACCGAGATCGAGTCGCTGCGCACGATCGGTGGCGGTGGCGATCTGGAGTGGTTCGGCTGGTTCTTCGACCAGGGCTTTATGTCCTGGGAAGAAGAGGTGCGCCAGATCGAGCTCTTCGCCAAGCACATCATCCCGACCTTCAGGTGAACGGCCGGCCGATTGCACGCGGCTACGAGACCCTTCGGCGGAGGTGGCGACATGGACAGGACAGTCGGCGAACTGCAGTTCGATGCGGACATGCTCGCACGGAGCTGGTGGGCGATCGCGCTGCGAGGCCTCGCCAGCATCATCTTCGGCATTCTCGCCTTCGTCATGCCCGGCGTGACGCTTGCCGTGCTGGTGCTGCTGTTCGGAGCCTACGCGTTGGTGGACGGCATCTTCAATGTGGTTGCCGCCATCAGCGGGCGCTCTGGAGCGCGGTCGTGGTGGATGCTGCTCCTGGAAGGCCTCGTCAGCGTGGCCGCCGGCCTCGTGGCGTTCTTCATGCCCGGGCTCACCGCGCTCACACTCGTCTACGTCATCAGCGCCTGGGCCATCATCACGGGCGTGCTCGAGATCGTGGGGGCCATCCGACTCCGCAAGGTGATCACCAATGAGTGGTGGCTGGCGTTGGGGGGCGTGCTCTCGATCGTCTTCGGCGTGCTCATCGCCGCCGCTCCGGGTGCCGGCGCGCTTGCGCTCGTGTTCTGGATCGGCGCCTACGCGCTGATCTTCGGTGTTTTGTTGGTCGGGCTCGGCTTCCGCCTGCGGCGCCGGCACACCGGGGCGTTCGACGAGCCGATACGGCGCGCCGCCTGACACGGGGATCGCTGGGTCCTCACAAATGAGAGCACAGCGCACGGGTCCACAATGCCGCGGGCCCTGAGAACATCAGACGGGCCGGCAGGGCCGGTAGCGCCGATCGCCACGTCTTCGCGATCTGATCAGCCATCCGACGAAGACACCAGTGCCACACGCCGCCGTGCCGACGACGGTGGCCACCGGCTCCAACTGCGTCATCATGAGTGCCACCGAGCCGATCCCCAACACCGGCACGATCGGAACCCCGGCGATCACCCCGCGGACTGCGAACGGTCGTGAGACATCGGGGCGTGTGCGTCGCAGGATGATCACCGTGCCGTTCACGGCCAAAAAGACGACATAGACGGCGAAGTCGGTGACGGCCGCGATGATCGCGAAATCGCCCACGATCGCGAACAGGGTCGCGATTCCCGTAACGACGAGGGTGGCGCGCATCGGCGTCCGGCGGAGCGGATGCACGACGGCGAAGGCGGCAGTCGTGATTTGGCGCGCCGGCGTTTCATCAGGCTTACTAGTCAGCGATGATGCTCCAGCAGTGACGTTGCTCCCAGGAGTCCAGGAGGTACGGCCATGCCGTTGAAGAAACGGAGCACGATCCAGCAGTCCGGCCCATCGCGCCGCGTCGAGTCGCGTATGGCGCCTTCGAAGCGTGCGGAGCGCCAGCATGCCCGGCCCGGCGCCGGGATCAAGCGATCACGAGCGGCCATGCTGCCCAGGCCGCGGTCGCGCGGATAGCGATCACGATCGGCGCTGTGCGTTCGCTCCAGCGCTAGGGGACGATCACCGCCGCGCCGTTGATGGCGTCGCTGTTCAGCGCCGCCAGCGCCTCGTTGGCCTTCTCCAGCGGAAACACCGTGACCTCCGGCCGGAGCCGAATCTCGGCCGCGATCGCCAGGAAATCGTGCGCGTCGGCGCGCGTCATGTTGGTAACGCTTCGGATCTGCCGCTCGCCCCAAAGAAGCGTGTCGTAATCGAACTGGGGCATCCGATCCAGATGGATGGCGTTGATGGCGAGAATCCCACCTTTGCGCAAACTCGCGAGCGCGGCAACGACGACGTCGCCGCTCGGCGCGAACGTGATGGCACGATCCAAGGCCACGGGCGGCCGCTCGCGTTCGGTACCGACCCACGTGGCGCCGAGCGACGAGGCCAGCGTTCTGTGCGCCGCGCCGCGCGTCGACACATACACCGGGCAGTCCCAGGCATCCAGGACAGCAATCGCAAGGTGCGCCGACGCGCCGAATCCGAAGAGTCCAACCCGCTCCTGTGGCTGCACGCCAGCCACGCGCAGGCTGCGAAACCCGATGATCCCGGCGCATAGCAGCGGCGCCGCCTGGAAATCCTCGAGCGCGGACGGGAGGGCGAAGACGAAGTCCTCACGGGCGAGCGCGTATTCGGCATAGCCGCCGTCCACCGAGTATCCAGTGAACGTCGGCGCATCGCAGAGATTCTCGGCGCCGTGTTGACAATACCAGCACTCGCCGTCGACCCCGCCGATCCAGGAGACGCCAACGCGGGCGCCGATGGGCCACGCTCCCGTCGCTGCCTCGACCACCTCGCCGACGATCTGATGGCCGGGGATCACGGCGTCGCGCCGCGGCGGCAGCTCGCCCTCGACCACATGGAGATCCGTGCGACACACCCCACAGGCTCGGACTCGCAAGAGGACGCGCCCGGGGGTGAGCCGTGGCCGAGGAACGTCAGCGATGCGGAGCGGCCGCCGGGAAACCGGCGCGGGGGTGGTCAAGACTGCCGCTCTCATGCCTGACCGAAGCTTAGCGCATCGCGCGAACGGCGACGCGGGGCGCGGCCGACCCATTCCATGGGGCGTACGCTGAGTTCTGGAGTGGACGCGAGATGAATGTGTTGGTCACCGGCGCCACCGGCTTCGTCGGCGCGAACGTGGCGCGATTGCTCGTCGGCGAACGGCGCGATGCCGTCGACTGGTTCGTTGCCTACGGCTACGCGCCACCGCCGCCGGCCTATCGCGCTCGCGTCGCATGAGCGGGCGAACATCTCTCACCGGCGATCGGCGCGCCGAAGGCCCCAGGGGCTACCCCTTGGTCGGCGTGCTCCCACAGGCGCGACGCGATCCTCTGCGATTCTTCATGGAGTGCGCACGCCGCTATGGCGACGTGATTTCCATGCGGCTCGGTCCGCAGGAGGTCTACCTGCTGACGCACCCCGACCACGTGAGGCATGTGCTGCAGGACAGCGCGCGCGTGTACGCCAAGGAGGGACCCGCCACGCGCGTGCGTGCGCTCTTCGGGCAGAGCCTCACCGTCGTGGATGGTGACCGCTGGCGCCGGCGGCGACGGCAGGTGCAGCCCGCATTTCAGCCCGGGCAGCACGCGCACTTCGCGTCTGTCGTGACGCGGGCCACGGAGGCCATGCTCGAGCGGTGGCGGTCAATGGCCGAGCGGAGCGCGCCCGTGGACGCCGCCGCCGAGATGCGGCGCCTGACCCAGACGATCATCATCCGCGCGTGCTTCGGCGACCTCGACGCCGCCGAGGGCAAAGCGCTCGGTGAAGCCCTGGATGTGGCCGTCGGCCACGTGGACCGTCGTCTCTGGAGCGCGTTCGGCTGGCTGCAAGCCGCCACGCCGGCGGTCGGTCGCTATCGGCGCGCTCTCGGAGCGATCAACGCCTTCGTGTCCCACATGCTCAGCCACGCGCGCCGCACTGCTCCGACGCCGAACACGCTGCTCGCCGCGCTCCTCGCCGCGCCTGCCGCCGGCGAGCCAATCACCGACGCGGAGCTGCACGACGAGCTGAAGGCCTTCCTCGTCGCCGGGCACACCACGACGGCGAGCGCGCTCGCGTGGACCTGGTACGTGCTCTCGCACCATCCCCAGGTGCGGGAACGGCTCGAGCACGAATGCCGTTCCGTCTTCGGAGGCGGCACAGCGACCATCGAGATGCTTCCACGGCTCGACTACACGCGGCGAGTGATCGACGAGGTGCTGCGCCTGTATCCACCCACCTGGCTCACCGCACGGATGCCCGTCGCCGACGACTCTGTCGCAGGCTACACGATCACGACAGATGCGATCGTCCTCTTATCCTCTTATGTCACTCATCGCCATCCAGCCGTGTGGGAGGCGCCTGAGGCGTTCGATCCCGATCGCTTCACACGCGCCCGAATCGGCGCCCGACCGACGTTCGCGTACTTTCCGTTCGGCGGCGGCCCACGCCACTGCATCGGCAGCGCGTTCGCCACGATCGAGATGCAGCTCATCGTCGCCGCCGTCGCCCAGCGCTATCGGCTGGCACCGGTGCGCGACGTCCCGGTCATCCCCATCGCGGGGCTGACGCTGCATCCGAGCCCGGCGCTGCCGTATGGTCTCCACCCCTTCCAGTAATCTGTGAGATCATCCCCCCAACCGAGGCGCCCGCCAGAATGTCCTGCATCCCCGGAGACTCTCCCTGGCATCGTTTCGATTGGATTTGGTTCAAGGGATGTAATGATGGATATTACGCGGACGTCGCCGTGGCACCGCTCTTGCGCTGACGCGAGAGGCGTCGGCACGGCATCGCCGCACCGGCGCGCGGCCATTTCCGCGCCGGGGTTTTTGGGGATTGGTAGGTGAGTATGTCCAGACAATCCGCGAGGTTGAGCGTCCCGGTCGTCGCGATCCTGGTCTCGACGCTCATAGTCCTCGGTGCCGGCACGGCCGGCCACGCGCAGGAAGTGAAGCTCCAGACCTCGATGGAGAATCCGCAGCTTCCTGCCTTTGACCCGTTCCTCCTCGAGCTTCAGGAGCGCACCTTCCGCTTCTTCTGGGACACGGCCAATCCGCAGAACGGACTGATCCCGGACCGGTATCCGACCCCGTCGTACTCGAGCATCGCCGCCGTGGGCTTCGGCCTCACGACGTATCCCATCGGCGTCGAGCGCGGCTACATCACGCGTGATCAGGCACGGCAACGCGTGCTCACGACCCTGCGGTTTTTTTCCAAAGCTCCGCAAAGCGCTGACCCCAGGGGGGCGGCCGGTCACCGCGGATTCTTTTACCACTTCCTGGACATGAAAACGGGAGAGCGCTTCGGCGACAGTGAGCTGTCCACCGTCGATACCGCCATCCTGCTCGCCGGCGCCCTGTTCTGTCAGTCCTACTTCAACGGGGCGGACCCGGAGGAAGTCGAGATCCGGGCCCTCGTGGACGACATCTATCGGCGGGTCGACTGGCGGTGGGCGCAGCCGAAGGCTCCCGCCATCAGCCTCGGCTGGTCCCCCGAAGACGGCTTCCTGAAGTACGACTGGCGCGGCTACAACGAGGCCATGCTCCTCTACCTGCTGGCCCTTGGATCACCCACCAACCCCGTGGGCCTCGACGCCTGGGCGGAATGGACGAGCACGTACGACAAGCAATGGGGCACGTTCTTCGGACAGGAGTTTCTGAGCTTCCCGGCGCTGTTCGGTCATCAATACACGCACGTGTGGACCGATCTGCGCGACATCCGCGATCCGTACATGAAGCAGCGGGGCATCGACTACTTCGAGAACAGCCGGCGGGCCGTCTACGCTCAGCGCGCGTATGCGGTCGCCAACCCGCGCCGCTGCCGGGATTATGGTGAGACCATCTGGGGCATCACGGCGAGCGATGGGCCGGCCGACGTCGAGATCGAGGATGCCAACGGCCGTCATCGGTTCCGCAGCTACATGGCGCGCGGCATCGATCCCGCGGGCAGGCACGACGACTGCACGCTGGCGCCGACGGCTGTCATCGCCTCCATGCCGTTCGCGCCGGAGCTGGTCATCCCCGCCACGCTCGAAATGCACCGCCGCTTCGGCAAATACATCTACTCGAAGTACGGTTTTCTCGACGCCTTCAACCGAACGTTCACGTTCGACGTTCCGCTCCGCCACGGCCAGCGCGTCCCCGAGTTCGGCTGGGTCGCCGGCGATTACCTCGGCATCGATCAGGGCGTCATCCTGGCGATGATCGAGAACTACCGTAGCGCGCTCGTCTGGCGCGTGATGCGCAAGAACCCGTACCTGCGTCGTGGCCTCGAGCAGGCCGGCTTCTCAGGCGGTTGGCTCACGGGGCCCGGTCAGTAGCACTCGAACGAGTCTGTTCCGGGCCGCCTTCCTCGGTCTCCTCGCGACGCTGACGCTCGTCGGCGGCTGCGGCTCCCGGTCCGCGCGCGACACCGTGCTGCGCTTCTGGGCCATGGGTCGGGAGGGCGAGGTGGTCGCCGAGCTGCTGCCGGACTTCGAGCGCGCCCACCCGGGCATTCGCGTGAAGCTGCAACAGCTGCCGTGGACGGCCGCGCACGAGAAATTGCTCACCGCCTTCGCGGGCGACTCCACGCCCGATCTCTGCCAGCTCGGCAATACCTGGATCCCCGAGCTGGTCGCGCTGAGCGCGCTCGAGCCGCTCGACCGGTACGCGGCCGGTTCAGCGGTCGTCGACGCGGGCGATTATTTCGCCGGAATCTGGGACACGAACCGGATCGACGACACGCTCTACGGTGTACCGTGGTACGTGGATACGCGTCTGCTGTTCTATCGTCGCGATCTGCTGGCGCGCGCCGGATACCCGGCGCCGCCCCGGTCCTGGCACGAATGGCAACGAATGCTGGCCGCCGTCAGCCACGATGCGCGAGGCGATCGCTACGGAATCCTGCTGCCGCTCAACGAATCCGAGCCGCTCCTCGCGCTCGCCTTGCAGCAGAACGAGCCGCTCCTGCGTGACGACGGGCGGTGGGGCAACTTCAGCGGCGCCGGGTTCCGCCGGGCGCTCGCGTTCTATCTCGAGATGTTCCAGCGCGGCTGGGCGCCGCTGGTCAGCACCGCGGCGATTTCCAACGTGTGGAGCGAGTTCGGACGCGGCCGCTTCGTCTTCTACGTGTCGGGCCCGTGGAACATCGGCGAATTCGAGCGCCGGCTCCCGCCCGCGCAGCAGGATCGCTGGATGACGGCTCCCCTGCCGGGGCCGGACGGGCCCGGCGCCTCGATCGCGGGCGGCTCGAGCCTGGTGGTGTTCCGGGCGTCGCGCCACAAGGCCGAGGCGTGGCGCCTGATCGAGTTCCTCTCGCAGCCGGCCGTGCAGCGGCGCTTCCACGCGCTGACCGGCGATCTGCCGCCGCGCCGCAGCACGTGGACGGATCCCGCGCTCGCCGCCGACATCCACGCGCGAGCCTTCCGCGAGCAGCTCGAGCGGGTAAAACCCGCGCCCAAAGTGCCCGAATGGGAGCGTATCGCCACGGAAATGCGCCTGGTGACCGAGCGCGCTGTGCACGGCCGGCTGACGGTGGAGCAAGCGGCGCAGGAGCTGGATGCGCGTGCGGCGCGGATCCTCGAAAAGCGTCGCTGGCTTCTCGCGCGTCGAGGCGCCAGTTGAGGCGCGTGGGCGCGGCGTGGTGCTTCGTGGCGCCTGCCCTGCTCGTCATCGCCGTGTTCTTCTTCCTGCCCGTCGCCGCCGCGCTCGTCCTGAGCTTCACCGACTTCGACATCTATGCGCTCGCGGACAGCCGCAACCTCCGTCTCGTCGGGCTCAGAAACTACGCGCAGCTCCTGCAGTCACCGCTCTTCTGGAAGGCGTTCGGCAACACGCTGTATTTCGTCATCGTCGGCGTGCCGTTGTCCATCATCGTCTCGTTCGGCGCCGCGCTGCTGCTGCATTCCAGGCTGGTCAGGTTCCGGGCCTTCTTTCGCACGGCGCTGTTCGCTCCGGTCGTCACGACGCTGGTGGCCGTGGCCGTCATCTGGCGCTACCTCTTCCATCCCCACTACGGGCTGCTCAACTACGCGCTCGGGCGCATCGGCATTCCCGCCATCGACTGGCTCGGCGATCCGCACTGGGCGATGCCCGCCATCATCGTCCTCGCCGTGTGGAAGAACTTCGGCTACAACATGATCATCCTGCTCGCCGGCCTGCAGAGCATTCCTGAGCAGCTCTACGAGGCGGCGCGTATCGACGGCGCGTCGGTGTGGCGCCAGTTCCGCCACGTGACGCTGCCGATGCTCGCTCCGATCGTCACGATGGTCAGCATCCTCACCATCGCCGGATACTTTCAGCTGTTCGCCGAGCCCTACGTGATGACCCAGGGCGGGCCGCTGCAGAGCACCGTCAGCGTGCTCTATTTCATGTACGAGGAAGGCTTCAAGTGGTGGAACCTGGGCTCGGCCTCGGCCGTTGCGTTCGTGTTGTTCCTGTTCATCTTCTGCGTCACCGCCCTGCAGCTGCGGCTCGCGCGATGGCAATCCGCCGCGTGACGTGGTCGCTGCCGGCGGTGCTGGTGAACGGGCTCTTGCTGGGGATGGCGATGGTCACGCTCTTCCCGCTCGTGTGGATGGTCTCGGTGTCGTTGATGTCGCCCGGTGAGGCGAGCACCTTTCCGCCACCGCTGCTGCCCGACCGGCTGACGCTCGCGAACTACCGCGAGCTCTTCGGGCATGCGGGCATGGGGCGGTATCTGCTGAACAGCGTGATGCTGACGACGGCGGTGACGCTGGTGTCGTTGTTCTTCAACGTCGGAGCCGGCTACGCCTTCGCCAAGCTCCGCTTCGCCGGGCGCGACCGGATCTTCAAGGTCCTGCTCGCGGCGCTGGTGATCCCCTCGCAGGTCGCGATGGTGCCGCTGTTCCTGCTGCTCAAGCATCTCGGGCTCGTGAACACCTATGGCGGCGTGATCGTCCCGGCCATGGCCAGCATCTTCGGGATCTTCCTGGTGCGCCAGTACGCGCTGTCCATTCCGGACGACCTGCTGGAGGCCGCGCGCATCGATGGCGCGAGCGAGCTCCGCATCTTCCGCGCGGTCATCGTGCCGGTGCTCAGCCCCATCATCGTGACCCTCGCGGTGTTCACGTCTCTGGGCGCGTGGAACGATTTCATGTGGCCGCTCATCGTGCTGGGCGACAGCGATCTCTACACGCTGCCGGTCGCGCTCGCCAGCCTGTCGCGCGAGCACGTGCAGGACAACGAGCTGATGATGGCCGGTGCGGTGCTGACGATTCTTCCGGTGTTGCTTGTGTTCCTGGTGCTCCAGCGGTACTACATCCAGGGTCTGATGCTCGGCAGCGTCAAAGAATGATCCACGCCCTGATGATCCTGGCCGTCGCGCTTTCCGTGTGGGCCGCGCCGCACCCGGCACACGCCGCCGATGCGTCGTCCACGCGGGTTCTCGATGACTTCAGCGACATCGCGGCGTGGAAAGCGGGGGCCTCCGACGACGTGCGGGCCTCGGTGCATGCGGCGGACGGCGTCGGGGGCCGCGCCTTACGGCTGGACTTCGATCTCGCCGGCACCGCGGGTTACGCGGTGGCCCGACGCGCGCTCCCGCTCGACCTGCCGCCGGACTACGAGATCGTGTTCTACCTCCGCGGCGATGCGCCGGCGAACAACTTCCAGGTCAAGCTGGTCGACGCGAGCGGCGAAAACGTCTGGTGGGTCAACCGGCCCGATTTCCAGTTCTCGCACGAGTGGCAGCTCGTCAGGTTCAAGAAACGCCACGTCGAGTTCGCGTGGGGGCCCACGAAGGACCGCACGCTGCGCCATGCCGCGGCGATCGAGTTCGTCATCGCCGCCGGTCGCGGCGGCGGCCGCGGCTCCGTGTACGTCAGCCAGCTCGCGCTGCGCGAGGTAGGCGCCGCCGCCGTCGTTCCGCCGCCCGTGGTGCGAGCCTCGTCGTCGTTGCCCGGCGCCGAGCCCTCGCTCGCGCTCGACGGCTCCGTGGCGACCGCGTGGAGGAGTGATCCGGCGGCGGGCCCGGCCCAGGACCTCACGCTCGACTTTCACCGGCCGCGCGAGTTCGGCGGCCTGACGGTGCGCTGGCTCGCCCAGGCCTACGCGTCCCGTTACGATGTTCAGTTCTCCGACGATGGCGTGCGCTGGCGCACCGTGCGCCGCGTGGTCGGAGGCCGCGGGGGCCCCGATGCCCTGCTGCTGCCGGAGGCGGAGACGCGCTTTCTGCGACTGGTTCTCCACGAAGGTCCGGCGCGCGCGTATGGCCTCGCGGAGCTGCAGATTCGAGATCTCGCATTCGGCGCCTCACCGAACGCGTTCTTCCAGGCCGTGGCTCGCGAGTCCCCGCGCGGCGCATACCCGCGCGGCATGTCCGGCGAGCAGACGGCGTGGACGATCGTCGGGGTCGACGGCGGCGACGACAGCGGGCTGCTCTCTGAAGACGGCGCGCTCGAGGTCGGCAAGGGCGGCTTCTCGATCGAGCCGCTCGTCGTGACCGATTCTCGCGTGGCCAGCTGGGCCGACGTCGAGGCGCGCCAATCTCTGCTCGACGAGTACCTGCCGATTCCTGCGGTGACGTGGCGTCGGCGTCCGTGGGAGCTGCGCGTGTCGGCGTTCGCGTCGGGATCGCGCGGTGACTCCCGACTGGTCGTCCGCTACACGGTCCGCAATCTGACCGGCCGGCCGTTGCCGCTCCAGCTCGTCCTGGCTGTTCGTCCGTTCCAGGTCAACCCACCGTCCCAGTTTCTCAACCTGGTCGGCGGCGCCACGCCCATCCGCCACATCGCATGGGATGGCACGACGCTTACGGTCGACACCGACCGCAAGGTGTTTCCATTGCGCACGCCGGATCGGATCGGAACGTTTCCGTTCGATGCTGGTCCGATCGCGCGTCTGGTCAGCTCCCCTGACTGGGCGGGGCCGTCCGAGACTCACGACGAGTTCGGCTACGCGTCCGCGGCGCTCGGTTATCGGCTGGCGCTCGGCCCCAACGACAGCGCGACGGTGGGACTGGTCGTGCCGCTCTCGGGACCGGCCGTACGTCCGGATCTCAAGGACGAGACGCCGACGGCGTGGATGAGCCGCGAGCAGGCCGCCGTCGCTGCGGAATGGCGAGAGCGAACGAATCGCATCTCCATCGACGTTCCGCCGCCGGGCCGGCCGTTGGTCGCCGCGCTCCGCACCGCGCTGGCGCACATTCTGGTCACGCGCGACGGTCCGGTGCTCCGACCCGGGACGAGATCCTACGCGCGCTCGTGGATTCGTGACGGTGCGATGATCGCGGAGTCGCTGCTCCGCGTCGGTCACGCCAGCGCGGCGATCGATTACCTGCGCTGGTACGCGCCACACCAGTTTGCCAACGGGAAGGTACCGTGCTGTGTCGACGCGCGCGGAGCGGACCCGGTCGCGGAGCACGACAGCGCCGGCGAGCTGATCTTTCTGGCGGCCGAGATCTATCGATACACCAACGATCGTCGACTGCTGGAAGCGATGTGGCCGCACGTCGAGGCCGCCGCGCGCTATCTGGAGTCTCTCCGACAATCGGAGCGCACCGAGACGAATCTCGCGTCCGCCACGCGCGCGTTCTACGGACTGCTTCCCGCGTCGATCAGCCACGAGGGCTACTCGGCCAAGCCGATGCACTCGTACTGGGACGACTTCTGGGCGCTGAAGGGTTACAACGGCGCGATCGCGGCCGCGTCCGCGCTGGGCCACCGGGATGCCGCGATCCGACTCGAGCGACAGCGCGACGAATTTCGAGCCGATCTCGCCGCGTCCCTTCTCCACGCCACCGCGGCCAAGGGGATCGCGTACCTGCCCGGCTCGGCGGAGCTCGGCGATTTCGATCCCACCTCCTCGACGATCGCCATCGCGCCCGCTGGTGAGCTTCACCGCCTGCCTTCCGAGATGGTCCTCGCGACGTACGAGCGCTACTGGCGTGAATTCATCGACAGGCGGGACGGCCACACCGCGTGGGAGGACTACACCCCGTACGAAATCCGCACGGTCGGCACGTTCGTTCGCCTCGGATGGCGCCAGCGGGCACACGAGCTGCTCGCGTTCTTTCTGGCCGGCCGTCGTCCGGCGGCCTGGAATCAATGGCCCGAGGTGATCGGCCGCGATGCCAGGCAGCCGCGCTTCGTGGGCGACATGCCGCACGGCTGGGTCGCCTCCGATTTCATTCGCGCGGTGCTCGATCTCTTCGCCTACGAACGCGAGGCGGATCAGTGTCTCGTGCTCGCCGCCGGCGTTCCACCGAAATGGCTCGAGGGCGCCGGCATCGCCGTGAAAGACTTGCGCACGCCGTATGGGCCCCTGAGCTATTCCCTCAGGAACGACGGCGGGCGTCTGGTCTTGCAGGTGGACGGATCGCATGTGCCGCCCGGCGGCTTCGTGTTCGTCTGGCCGGGCCGGCAGGCGCCGCCGCGCGACGTCCGCATCAATGGCAAGCCGGCCTCTTGGAACGGCACGGAGCTTCGTGTCGACGAGCTGCCGGCCCGGGTCGTGATGAAATGATCGAGTTTCCGCAGCCGTTCCTCTGGGGCACGGCGACGTCGGCCTATCAGGTCGAAGGCTCGCCTCTCGCCGACGGCGCCGGCCCGAGCATCTGGCATCGCTTCAGCCATACGCCGAATCTGGTTCGCGACGGAGCGACCGGCGATGTCGCCTGCGATCACTACCGGAGGTATCTCGACGACGTCGCGCTGATGCAGGATCTAGGGACGAACGCCTATCGCTTCAGCATCTCCTGGAGCCGCGTCATGCCCCGCGGGCGGGGCGCCGTGAACGCCGCGGGGCTCGACTTCTACGAGCGTCTCGTCGATGCGCTCCTCGGCCAGGGGATCGAGCCGATGGTGACGCTCTACCACTGGGATCTTCCGGCGGCGCTGGACGACCTGGGCGGCTGGCTGAATCCGGACATCGCCAGGTGGTTCGCCGACTACGTGGCGGTCGTGGTCAGGAAGCTGGATGGCCGCGTCAAGCTCTGGGCGACGCTGAACGAGCCGTGGGTCGTCACCGACGGCGGCTACCTGCACGGTGTCCTCGCCCCGGGCCATCGGAGCCGTTTCGAGACGCCGATCGCGTCACACCATCTGTTGCGTGCGCACGGAGAAGCGGTGAAGGCCTATCGCGGCGAAGGACGTCATCGCATCGGGATCGTGGTGAACCTCGAGCCGAAATACCCCGCGTCGGATGACCCGGCCGATCGCGCCGCCGCATCGCGCGCCGAGGCCTACATGAACCGCCAGTATCTGGATGCGATATTCCTGGGTCGGTATCCGGCCGAGATGCGCGAGATGTTCGGCGAGGCGTGGCCGGAGTGGCCGGCCGACGACTTCGGCGTCATCGGACAGCCGATCGACTTCCTCGGCGTCAACTACTACACGCGCGGCGTCACACGCGTCGATCCGCACGCGTGGCTGCTCCGAGCGGCGCCGGTGCGCCAGCCACGCGCCACGTACACGGAAACCGGCTGGGAGGTGTGCCCACCCGCCCTCACCGACACGCTCGTCTGGGTCACGCAGCGTTACGGCGCTCTACCGATCTATGTCACCGAGAATGGCGCCGCGTTCTTCGATCCGCCTGCCCTGCACGGGCACCGCCTGGCGGATCCGCTGCGCGTCGACTATCTGCGCACCCACATCAAGGCCGTCCACGCCGCGATCGAGCGCGGTGTCGACGTGCGCGGCTACTTCGTCTGGTCGCTGCTCGACAACTTCGAATGGTCGCACGGCTATTCGAAGCGCTTCGGGATCGTGCACGTCGACTTCGAGACTCAGAAGCGCACGCCGAAGGACAGCGCCCTGTTCTACGCGAAGGTCATCGCCTCGAAGGGTCAGGTGCTGAACGAATCGTAGCTACGAGGCGTGGCCGAGCGCCGCGCCATTGCCCAGCGCCGTGCCATTGCCCCGCGCCGCGCCATTGCCGAGCACGTCGGCGACGGCGGCGACGCGCCAGCCCGGGTGAGCGGCGGGCGACGTCGATACCTGCGCGTGCAGCCTTGACAGCGCGATCGGATCGGTCAGGAAGAACAGCTTCTGGCCGTCGGTCAGCGCGCCCGGCCCTTGCTCGACCGCCTTGGCGATGGCGCGATCGCAACGCGACCGCTTGGCCGCCGAGCGCCGCGCGCCGGCCGACGTCGCGGCGCAGGAGATCGCGATCGCGTTGACGGCGGGATCGACCACCGCGTGGACGAACTGGGCCGCGTCACCGGCGCTGTTGGCGTGGGCGACCATGGCGCGCAGCACCCGCGGCGGCTCGGTCTCCTCGGGAATCAGAAACAGCTTCGCGCGGCGCATCGCGCGGCCGAGCGAGACGCGGCTCGAGTAGACCGAGATCGGCATCGAGAGCGCGAGGGCGCCGACCACCGGCAGCAGCCACCACGTATACGGCGGGTGGATCCAGTAGATACCGGCGCCCCACGCGAGGCCGATCAGCGTGTGGACGCCGTGGCGTCGCATCGCCTCGCCCCACGTCGTGTGCGTGTCCTCGCGCGGCGGGCTGCTCCAGCGCACGTGCAGACCGGTGAGGGCGGCGATGACGAACTGCGTGTGGAAGAGCATGCGGATCGGCGCGAGCAGCGCCGAGAAGATCGCTTCCAGCAGCACGCTGAGCGTCAGCCGCAGCGCGCCGCCGAAGCGCTCGGCGCCGCGCGCCGCGACGACGATCGCGCCGAGGATCTTCGGCAGGAACAGGACGACGCCCGTCCCCGCGGCGAAGCCGATGGCCGTGTGCACGTCCCACTCCGGCCAGATCGGAAAGAGCTGTCGCGGGTGGATGAAGTATTGCGGCCCGATCACGGTCTGCACCACGATGAATGTGGTCGAGAGCGCCAGGGAGAGCAGCCAGAGCGGGGCCGAGACGTACGTCATGATCCCCGTCATGAAGACGGCGCGATGCGCGGGATTGAGCCCTGCCCACAGGGTCAGCCGCCAGTTGATCAGATTGCCCTGGCACCAGCGCCGGTCGCGCTTGAGCTCGTCGAGGAGATTCGGCGGCATCTCCTCGTAACTGCCGGGCAGGTCGTACGCCATCCACACCTTCCATCCCGCCCGGCGCATCAGCGCGGCCTCCACGAAGTCGTGGGACATGATCTCGCCCGAAAGCGGGCCGCGGCCGGAGAGCCGCCCGAGGGCGCAGTGGCGCATGAATGGCGCGATCCGGATGATCGCGTTGTGGCCCCAGTAATACGAGTCGCCGAGCTGCCAGAAGTGCAGCCCGGCCGTGAACAGCGGCCCGTAGACCCGGTTGGCGAACTGCTGGACACGGGCGTACAGAGTGTCGCGTCCCGAGGCGCGTGGGGCGGTCTGGATGATGCCGGCGCTCGGGTTGGCCTCCATCAGCCGGACCAGCGTCGCCACACACTCGCCGCTCATGACACTGTCCGCATCCAGGACGATCATGTAGCGGTATTGGCTGCCCCACCGGCGGCAGAAATCGGCGATGTTCCCGCTCTTGCGCTTGACGCGGTGGCGGCGCCAGCGATAGAAGATACGGCCGAATCCGCCGACGGCCGTGCACAGATGCAGCCACGCCTGCTGCTCCGCCGTCAGCGTGTCGGGCTCGGTGCTGTCGCTCAGGATGAAGAAGTCGAAGTTCGGCGGCGCGGTGGTCGCCGCGAGCGACTCGTACGTCGCGCGCAGGCCGGCGAACACCCGGGCGACGTGCTCGTTCCGTATCGGCATGATGATGGCGGTGCGGGCGTCCGGCGGAATCGGAGTGCCCGCTGCCGCAGATGCCGTGATCGCGTGGTGATCACCGCCGAAGCACAACAGCACGAATCCGCTCAGCGCGGTCCAGAAGCCCAGCGAGACCCACGCGAACAGGATCGTCGACACGGTCAGGATCGCGAGCTCGAGCGGCTGCTCGCCGTGGTACGGCAACAACCTCGTCATCATGTAGTAGCTGAACGTGACGGTCTGCGCCAGCGCCAGGATCGTGAAGATCGCGCGTCGGACGGTCGCGGTTCGCGTGAGGTGTGCGTCGGGGGCGTGCGGTGTGTCGGTCGGCTCGCTGCTCAGAGCCGGGCGGTCGGAGAGCCGCGGCCTTTCGCGGCCCAGCAGCGAGTCCAGGGGATCGCGCCATCCCGCCGGGGCCATCGGTGTCCGACGGATGGGCGGCGCGGTCACCAGCGGGCCGTGCGCGAGCGCGCCGTTCGTGCGCGCCGACTCTATTCGGGCGGGACGATGTAGCTCCATGTCTCCGAAATAATCTCGTTGTTGTGTTTCAGCTGTGCCCGCAGCTCCACGGGCTTGGCGGCGTCGAGGCGACGCAAACGGGCGACGAGGCGCCAGCCGCCCGAGACGTCGTTGCGGCTCGCCCGGTGCTCCAGGAGCTCACCGTTCGGGTCGACCCACACCGCCGGCTCGACCGGGGCCGCGACCGGCAGCTTCGCCAGCATCGGCCCCTCGTAATCGACGTGGAACTCGATGGTGCCGTCCTCCGCTTTGACGTATCCCCGGCCGCGGCGTGTCTCGCGGACCCAGGCGACCGACGGTCGCGTTTCGCGCTCCTTTTGCCAGAACACGCGATACCCGAACGCAAACGGCTGCTTTGGAGCAGGCGGCCGGTCGGGTACCCAGTATGTCACGATGTTGTCGTTTGTCTCATCGGGAACCGGGATCTGCACCAGCTCCAGCTTCCCCGAGCCCCACGAGCCCTTGGGCTCGATCCAGGCCGACGGCCGGAGCTCGTAGCGCGCCTCGAGATCTTCGTAGTGACCGAACCATCGCTCGCGCTGCATGAGGCCGAAGCCCGCCGGGTCCGTCAGTGCATACGACGTGACAAGCAGTCGCTTCGGGTTCGTCAGCGGACGCCAGATCCACTCGTCGGTATTCGAGTGAATCGACAGGCCGTCGGAGTCGTGAACCTGCGGCCGATAGTCCTCGCGAGCCGGCCGTTGATTAGCGCCGAAAAAGTACATGCTCGTCAGGGGAGCCAGGCCGAACTTGCCGCCGCTCCTGCGCGCGAACAGCCTGGCGTCGACGTCCAGCGCGGTGGTGACGCCGGGCTTGAGGACGAACCGATACGCCCCCGTCGCCCGGGGCGAATCGAGCATCGCGTAGATCGTCAGCTCCTTCGCGGTCTGCGACGGCCGCTCGATCCAGAACTCCACGAAGCGTGGGAACTCCTCGCCGGTGCTCTCGGCGGTGTCGATCGCCAGGGCGCGCGCGGACAACCCGTAGCGCTGGCCACGGCCGAGCGCCCGGAAGTAGCTGGCGCCGAGGAACACGAGCACCTCGTCGCGATAGGCCGCCGTGTTGATCGGGAAATGGACGCGAAAGCCCGCAAAGCCCATGCCGCGCAGTTCATCGCGCTCGAGCTTGTTCTTGCCGTAGTCGAAAGCGTCGGGATCGAACGAAATCTCCCGAACGGCGTCGGGGGTCACCTCGTTGACCGTGACCGGTTCCTGGTAGTACCAGCCGCGATGGAAGAACATGATCTCGAAGGGCAGTTTGGAGTTGCGCCAGAGCGCCCGTTCGGGCCGGTATCGGATGTCGCGATACTGATCGTAGGAAAGTGCTTTGATCCCCTTGGGGAGGCCGGCGTTCGGCTTCTGGTAGGGCGCCGCCGCCAGCTTTTCTGCACGCGCCGCGACATCGTCCAGGCTGAAGGCGAGCGCATGGGTGCTGGTCAGCACCAGCGCTATGAAGACAACGAGCGGTCCCAGCACCGCGAGCTGACCGGCGCGTGTCATGCTCTCAGCAACAGCGTTCGAGAACCCCTTTACAAGCAATGCCACCCCTGCGGGCCCGCCTGGGCGCCTGCCTGGAATTTGCGCTCCGACAATCGTCACAACCGCGCGTTTACGCCCTTGACGCTAACATGCGAGCGGAGTACGTCAAGCACTCGCCAAGCGTTGACATCCCGAGCGCTGCATCGCCGATGAGTTGCGGCGACGTCGCCGGCGGGATAGAAGGCGGCAGTCACACATCTTCGTGTCAGGAGGCCGGAACGATGCGCATGGATGGCAAGATCGGGATCGTCACCGCCGCCGCCTCGGGCATGGGGCGGGCCGGCGCGCTTCGCTTCGCCCGTGAGGGGGCCAGGGTCGCGGTCGTCGACGTCGACAACGCCGGCGTGCAGCGGGTCGTGAGCGAGATCACCGCCGCCGGCGGC
>Ga0209382_10000935_pt1 | contig 47327 bp, 38 predicted proteins | sample SoiMetdeltSBSDD5_FD_187599 | JGI IMG/M metagenome (GOLD analysis project Ga0209382, IMG submission 187599) | Bulk soil microbial communities from a Populus tree surrounding site in Tennessee, USA - Soil MetaG P. deltoides SBSDD5 (SPAdes) (version 2) | ecosystem: Environmental > Terrestrial >...
CGCTACGCCTGGTTCTGGGCCCACGGCGACATCCGCGGCCACCTGCAGTCCGCCATCCTCTCCGTCCTCCTCCTCATCCTCGGGTTCCAGACCCTGCAATGGGGCATCATGGCCGACCTCGTGGCCAGCAACCGCAAGCTGCTCGAGGACCTCCTCTATCGCGTGCGCAAGGGAGAGCTCGAGCGGGGCGACCGCCGTGGCTGAGCCCGCGGAGACGACCGTCGTCATCCCCGCCTTCAACGAGCAGGAAGCCATCGCGGACGTGGTCGCGCGCGTGCGCGGGCGCGGCGCCTGGCGGGAGGTCCTCGTCGTCGACGACGGCTCCGCCGACCTCACGGCCGCGCGCGCCACCGAGGCCGGCGCCCGCGTCGTCCGCCATCCCTACAACAAGGGGAACGGGGCGGCGGTGAAGACGGGCATCCGCGAGGCGCGGGGCGAGGTCGTGCTGCTCATGGACGCGGACGGCCAGCACGACCCGGAGGACATGGCCCGCCTCGTCGCGGGGGTGGGCGTGCACGACATGGTGATCGGCGCCCGCTCGTCGAAGGACCAGTCCGCGACGCGCGCCCTGGGCAACGCCGTCTTCAACGCGCTGGCCTCCTGGCTCACCGGGCGGCCCATCCCGGACCTCACCTCCGGCTTCCGGGCCGCGCGGCGCGACCGCCTCCTGGAGATCCTCCACCTCCTGCCCAACGGCTTCTCGTACCCCACGACGTCCTGCCTCGCCCTCATGAAGGCGGGGCACAACGTCACCTTCGTGCCCGTGTCGGCGCGCCCGCGCGTGGGCACGAGCAAGATCCGGGTCGTGCGCGACGGCGTGCGCTTCGTCCTCATCATCTTGAAGATCGTCACCCTCTACAGCCCGCTCAAGGTCTTCTTCCCCATCTCCGCGGTGTCGTTCCTGCTCGGGCTCCTCTACGGGATCTGGAACGTCTACTTCCACGGCAAGATCCCCATGGGATCGGCCCTGCTGATCCAGCTCGCGGTCGTGGTCTTCCTCTTCGGTCTCATCTCGGAGCAGATCGCCGCCGGTCAAGACCGGGCGTGATCTTCCGGCGGGCGCGGCGCGACGTTTTCCTGCTCCTTCTCCTGGCCGCGCTGCCCATCCTCGCCTACGCTCCCGCCTGGACGGCGCATCGCCTGCTCGGGTCCGGAGACGGCGCGGCCCTGCACTTCCCTCTCCGCGCTCTGGTATGGGAGAGCTACGCCCGCGGGGAGCTGCCGGAATGGAACCCGACGATCTTCCTGGGGACGCCGCTGCTCGCGGGCTACCGGCCGGGCGCGTTCTACCCGCTCATGCCGCTCCTGGCCCTCCTGCCTCCCTTCGCGGCCTTCCAGACTCTCGTCCTCGTGTCTCTCTCCGCCTCCGCCATCCTCGTCTTCCTGTACCTGCGGCGGCTGGGCGCGGAGCGCGTGGGGGCGTTCGTGGGCGGCCTGTGCTTCGCTCTCGGCCCCTACCTCGTCGCCCACCTCGCCGACACGGCCACGCTGGTGGCGGCGCCGCTGCTGCCCCTCGTGCTCCTGGCCGCCGAGGATCACATGCGGCGGGGGACGGCGGCACGCGCGGCCGGCCTCGCCGTCAGCCTCGCTGTTCTCCTTCTCGCCGGCTCGCCGGAGGCGGCCTACGCGGGAGCGGCCCTCGTCGCGGGCCGCCTCGTCGTCGGCCATGTGCTGATGCCGAGCCCGCGCGGGCCCAGCCCTCGCGCGAGCCTCCTCGCCCTCCTGGCCGCGGCCCTGCTGGCCGCGCCCCAGCTCGTGCCCACCCTCGTGCTGGCCCGTGACGCCGGACGCTCGGTGACGGGGCTGGCCAACCGTGACCGTCCCCTGCCCGGCCTCTTCGGCCTCGTCCTGCGCTATGCCTCGCACACGCCCGCCGCTTCGCTGGCCCTGGCCGCGCTGCCCCTGGCCCTGACCCAGGCCCCGATCCGCGTCCTCGGCCTCGCCCTCGCCCTGTGCCTCGCCTTGCAGTGGGGCCGAGGTCCTCTCTCCGCACCGGGGGCGCCCGGCCTCGTCTTCGAGCTGACCCTGTGCGTGCTCGCGGGCCTCTCGCTCTCCGCGCAGTGGCGGGCGCGGCGGACGGCCGAGGGCGCGCGCCTGCGTGCCTACTTCCTCACCGCCGCTTTGGCCTCGGCCTTGGTGCTGTCCGTGGCCGCGGCCGCGGTCGGGCCGCTGCCGGAATCGCTGGCGGGGGCGGTGGGCGTCCTGGCCCTGAGCCTGATCCTCTACTTCTCGCTGGCCCCGTCGCCCCACACCGTACGCGCCGGCCTTTGGCTCCTGCCCCTGACCGTGTCCTTCGTCCTTCAACCGGGGGGCCGGCGTCCCTGGGACTTCTATCCCACGGAGGCGGATCTCTACGAGGGCAGCGCCACCCGGCGCGCGCTCTGGAATGCGATGGGCGCGGGCGCCCACGGGCGCATGCTCGCGCTCGTGAGCGGCCGGGACTGGCCGCGCGACCAGGAGAAGGATCTCGCCTACGCGAACTGGGCGGGACTCGCCGGCGGCCGATCCGCCAACGGCTACGACCCGATGGTTCCCCTCCGCACGCGCGTCGCCCTGGGCGGGATGGGCGTCGGGGGCGCGCTCCCGAACGCGTTCTTCCGCTCGGACCCCACGCGGCTGGAGATGCTCGGCGTGCGCTGGGTGCAGGTGCCGGCCAGCTCGCTGGCCGCGCCGCGCATCGGGTTCACCGGCGATCCCGTGGACCTGCGCCTGGAGCCGGGACGGCGCCGGTTCTTCCCGCTCCCCATCACGCCCGCCACCGAGATCCAGGTCGTCTCGCTCCTCTCCGACGCCGTCGGCGTCGCGCAGGGCACCGAAGTCGCGCGCGTGGAGGCGCGTCTGGCCACCGGCCGCAGCTTCGAGCTCAGCCTGCGCGCGGGCACGGACACCGCGGAGTGGTCGTGGGAGCGGCCGGACGTGAAGCCGCGCGTGGCCCACCCGCTCGCGCCCGTGTTCGGGAGCTGGAAGGATCCCGGAACGAGCTTCGCCGCGCACCGCTATCTCGGGCGTTTGCGCCTGCCCGGCCGCTACCTCGTGGACGGCGTGAGCCTGGAGGCGCGCCCCGACACGGGCCGGCTCATGCTGGCCCGCCTGGCCGTTTTCGACGCGCTCACCGGTGCCCTCACACCGGTGTCACTCCCGGCCGCCTTCGTGAGCGACGGAGGCGTGCTCGCCGAGCGCGCGGTCACGCCCCTCGTCCGGCTGTTCGAGGTCCCGAGGAGCGCGCGGGCCTGGGTGGCGGAGCGGCCGCGCGTCTTCGCCGACGACGAGGCGGTCGTGCGCGCGCTGGGCCTGGCGGGTGCGATCGGCGTCGATCCCCACCGGGAGGCCCTCATGACCACGGCGGACGCGCGGAGCCTCCAACTCGACCCGGGCTCGCGGGCGGGACGGGCCGAGGTCCTCGTGCCCGCCGATCCGCGCCGACTCGACATCCGCGCCGAGGGCCCGGGCCTGCTCGTGGTGACCGAAGGCTGGGACGGCGGCTGGTCCGCCGCCGTCGACGACGCGCGCGCGCCCATCGTGCGCGTGAACCACGCGGAGATGGCCGTCGGCCTGGGCCCCGGGATCCATCGCGTGGTCCTCTCCTATCGCACGCCCGGCCTCGCCCTGGGTGCGGTCCTGGCCGCCCTGACCGCGCTCGCGATCGGGATCTCGGTGGCGCGCGGCGCGCGCGGCGGCCGAAGTTGACCCTCCGCGCGGGCGCATGCTACGGTCCCAGATTCCCTATGGCCCCGAGCCTCTCCATCTTCTTTCCCGCCTACAACGACGCGGGCACCATCGCCAGCCTGGCCCTCATCGCCCACATGACGGCCCGCCAGCTCACGGACGACTACGAGGTCATCGTCATCGACGACGGGAGCCCCGACCACACCGGAGATCTGCTGGACGAGATGGCGCGGCACTTCGCCTGGCTGAAGGTCGTGCACCATGGGACCAATCGCGGTTACGGGGGCGCCCTCCGCACCGGCTTCCAGACCGCGTCCAAGGACCTCGTCTTCTACACGGACGGCGATGCCCAATACGACCCGCGGGAGATGACGCGGCTCTTCGAGGCCTTCGGACCGAACGTGGACTTCGTCAACGGGCTCAAGATTGCCCGCCAGGATCCCCTGCACCGCAAGATCATCGGCCGCCTGTACCACACGTTCGTCAAGACGATGTTCGGGCTGCGCCTGAGCGACGTGGACTGCGACTTCCGGCTCATGCGGCGGAGCGTGTTCGAGAAGGTCGTGCTCACCCGCTCTTCCGGCGTCATCTGCGTCGAGCTCATGAAGAAGGTGCAGGACCACGGCTACCGGCTGGCCGAGGTCCCGGTGCACCATTTCCACCGGACCTATGGGAAGAGCCAGTTCTTCAACTTTCCGCGCGTCGCGCGCACGCTGGCCGACCTCATGAAGCTGTGGTGGGAGCTCGTCGTGCGCAAGGAGCACCTCCGGTCCCCCGCTGCCGCCGTGCCCGCGGGCGCCCCCAAGACCCGGGCCCAGAGCGGAGAGTGAGCGCTACCGACTACCGCGACTTCTATCGCGGGCGGCAGGTCCTGGTCACGGGCGCGCTCGGGTTCATCGGCTCCAACCTCTCGCGCGCCCTGGCCGACCTCGGGGCCCACGTCCTGGCCGTGGACAGCCTGCTGCCCGACTACGGGGGGAACCTCTTCAACCTCGCCGGCTACGAGGACAAGGTCCGCATCAACATCGCGGACGTGCGCGGCCACGGCATGGAATACCTGGTGCGCGGCCAGGACATCCTCTTCAATCTGGCCGGCCAGGTCAGCCACATCGACTCCATGGTCGATCCCTTCACCGACCTCGAGATCAACTGCCGCAGCCAGCTCTGGATCCTGGAGGCGGTGCGCAAGAGCAACCCGGGCCTGAAGATCGTCTACGCGGGCACCCGGCAGGTCTACGGCAAGCCCATGCGCCTGCCCGTGGACGAGACGCACCCGCTCAACCCCACCGACGTGAACGGTATCAACAAGATCTCCGGCGAGTTCTACCACCTCGTCTACCACTCCGTGTACGGCATCCGCAGCACGTCCCTGCGCCTGACCAACACCTACGGGCCGCGCCAGCTCATCAAGCACAACCGCCAGGGCTTCATCGGCTGGTTCATCCGCCAGGCCGTGCGCGGCGAGGAGATCCAGCTCTTCGGCGACGGCCAGCAGAAGCGGGATTTCGACTACGTGGACGACGTGGTGGACGCGCTGCTGCGGGCGGGGGCGATGGACGCGGCGGACGGCGAGGTGTTCAACCTGGGCGGGGAGGCCCCCGTCGCCCTCCTCGACCTCGCGAAGATGCTGGTCGAGATCGCGGGCCGGGGCGGCTCCTACAGGCTCGTGCCCTTCCCCGCCGACCGCAAGAAGATCGACATCGGCGACTTCTACGCGGACACGACCAAGATCCGCAAGACCCTGGGCTGGCAGCCCGGGGTCGCGCTGCGGGACGGGCTGGCCCGCACCCTCGATTACTACCGCGAGCACGCCCGGCATTACCTTTGAGCGTGGTGTCCCGCGCATGACGGCCGTCCCCTTCGGCGACCTCAAGGCGCACGTGCGCGCGCTGCGCCCCGAGATCGACGCGGCGGTGGCGCGCGTGCTCGACTCGGGATGGTTCATCCTGGGTCCGGAGGGCGAGGCCTTCGAGCGGGAGCTGGCCGCCTCCCTCGACGCGCGGCACGCCGTGGCCGTGGCCAACGGAACCGAAGCCATCCAGCTCGCCCTGGAGGCCCTCGGCCTCGCCGCGGGGGACGAGGTCATCACCTCCCCTCTCACCGCCGCCTTCACTGCCCTCGCCGTCCTGCGCGCGGGGGCGCGGCCGGTGTTCGCGGACGTGGATCCGGTGACCCTCAACGTGACGCCGGAGACGGTCGAGCGCGCGCTCACGCCTCACACGCGCGCCCTGCTGCCCGTCCACCTCTACGGCCATCCCGTCGACCTCGATCCCCTGATCGAGATGGCGCGGCGGCGCGGGATTCCCCTCGTGGAAGACGCCTGCCAGGCCATCGGGGCCCGGTACAAGGGACGGCCGGTGGGCGCGCTCAGCGGCATCGGGGCGCTCTCCTTCTATCCGACCAAGAACCTCGGCGCGCTGGGCGACGGCGGGGCGGTCGTGGTGAACGATCCGGAGATCGCGACGCGGCTCCGGCGGCTGCGCAACGGCGGCCAGAGCGATCGCTATCGCCACGAGGTGGCGGGCATCAACAGCCGCCTGGACGAGATGCAGGCCGCGCTGCTGCGCGTGAAGCTCGGGCATCTCTCGGCCTGGACGGACCGCCGGCGCGCCCTGGCCGCGCGTTACGAGGAGGGCCTGCGCGACGCCGGAGTGGACCTGCCCGTCGAGCAGGCCTACGCGCGCGCGGTCTACCACCTCTACGTGATCCGGCACCCCCGGCGCGACGCCCTGGCCGCCGCCCTCAAGGAGCGCGGGGTCGGCACCCTCGTTCATTACCCGATCCCCCTGCACCTGCAGCCGGCCTTCGCGGAGCTGGGGAAGAGGCGCGGAGACTTCCCGGTGGCGGAGAAGGCGGCGGGCGAGATCCTCTCCATCCCGCTCTTCCCCGAGATGACGGACGACCAGGCGGAGGCGGTGATCCGCGCGATCCGGGAGGTCGCGCCGGGGCTGCGTTGAGCGCGTGACGCTTCCCGCGCACTCCGCGTGACTCCGCTCGTTCCCGCCGGCACGGCGCTCCTGTGCGGGCTCGTGCTCTTCCTCGTTCCCGGCCTCGTCTTCCTGGCCGGGCTCCGCCGTGAGGATCGCCAGAGCCTCCTCTTTGACGAAGGGCTCTTCCTGATCGCCGGGGTGAGCGTCGCGCTTTCGTCCTGGGTGGCGCTCGTGCTCGCGGAGATCGGTGTCTTCTCGCTGCCGCGGGCGGCGCTCGTGACGGGCGCGGTCTCGGCGTTGGTCGCGCTGGGCATGGCCGGGCGCGGAAGGCTCACCCTGCCCCTCCTGCACTGGACCGGGCTGCGCGCGCTCGCCCCCGCCCTCGTCGTCCTCGCCCTCGCCCTGGCGCTGCAGACACGGCCCAGCGAATACGTGGTGGGGGGCCGCGATCCCGGTACCTACATCGCGGGAATGGCGCTCATCGCGCGGACGGGCGGCGTCGCGTACGTGGATCCGGTCGTCCTGTCGATTCCGCGCGCGGACGTCGGTGTCTTCTACCGCGCGGACGGGCCCTGGGGGCGCTTCATGGGTATGCCCCTCGAGAGCCCCGAGAGTGGCCGCGTCGTGCCCGAGTTCTTCCACCTCTTTCCGGCCTTCGGGGCCTATCTCTTCGCGGCGCTCGGCGTCCGCGGGGCGCTCGCCGCTCCCTGTGTGTTCGGCGTGCTCGGCACGCTGGCCGTACTGCTGGCCTGGCGCCGCGTATTCGGGACCGCGGTGGGATGGATGGCGGCCGTGCTCCTGTCCATCAACGTGATTCAGGTATGGTTCGGCCGCTACCCGGTCGCCGAGCCCATGTCCCAATTCCTCGTGTTCCTCGCCCTGTGGGCGTTTGCGCTGTGGGAAGAGCGCGGGGCGCCGATGTTGGGACTTCTGGCGGGAACGGCGCTCGGGCTGACCCTTCTCGTCCGCATCGACAACGTACTCATCCTGGTGCCCCTCGGGCTCTACCTCCTGGTGCGACGCGCCCAAGGTGCGCTGCCCTGGTCACGCGCACGCGCAATCGTCCTGCCCGTGCTGGTGCTCGCCGGACACGCGCTCGCGCATGGGGCGCTGTTCGCGCGGAAGTACGTCCTGAGCGTGGTGAACCGCCCGTACTGGGAACAGCCCTGGTGGGTCTGGCTCGCCCTCCCCATGGCGGTCGTGGCCCTGCTGCTCGTGGCGCATCGCTTCGAGCCCCGCCTGGTCCGTTGGACGGAAAATCACGGTCCGCTGGTGCGGCGTGGTCTGATCGCTGGCCTCGTGCTGCTGGCTCTCTATGCCTACTTCCTGCGGCCGCTTCTGTCCGCCTGGGCCGGCGGGGCCGGCAACACCAGCCCGCCTCTTGACCACCGAGGCGCGCTCACTGCGCTCGGATTCGATCGTCTGGCTGCGCACGACGCGCAGTCACTTGTCCGCCTGGGCTGGTTCGTCACCTGGCCGGTGGTCGGACTCGCCGTGGCCGGATGTGTGTGGCTGATCCGCCGCTGGGAAGGACGATGGCTGTTCCCGATCCTCGTGGCCGGAAGCTACTCGCTCTTCTACCTCTACAAGATCCGCATCTACAACGACTATTACTTCGCGATGCGGCGCTTCATGCCCGTGGTGGTTCCGTCACTGCTCGCCCTGGCTGCCGTGGCCCTCGTCGCTCTGTGGGCGCGCGGCCGCTCCGGCCGCATCCTCTCTGTCCTCCTCTCCATCGCCATCGCCGTGCTCTTCCTGCGCGACACCCTGCCCCTCGCGACATATCGCGACTGGCGCAACTCGGTGCGCTTCGTCGACGACATGGCCCGGCGGTTCGGCCCTCAGGACGTGGTGATCTTCGAGCAGCCGCGCAGCGTGCATCTGCTCTCGCTGCCCCTGTGGGCCGTGTACGGGGTGAACGCACTCGAGCTGGCGCGGTGGAATCCCGATCCCGCGCGCCTCCAGCACCTGGTCGACGCCTGGCACGGGCGCTACCGCAATGTCTACTTCGTCCACACCTACAGCACGAACCTCTGCGGCCTGTTCCTGCAGCACGTCGAAGATATGAGCTTCGGCACCTACGAGTGGGAGCGCACGTACGGGAAGAAGCCGCAGGGCCCGGAGCCGCGGGCGCTGCGTTTCCGGATCTCGCGCGTCGTCCCGCCCGAGGAGCTGCACGTCCCGGCCCTGCGCGAGATCGACATCGGCGGCTCCGACGACGTCCAGGTCTCCGGGTTCTACGACAAGGAGGGCGGGGGCGAGCACACGTTCCGTTGGACGGGCCCTTGCGCGTCCGTGTATCTGCCCGGCGCGCGCGGAGGTGACGAGGTCACCGTTACCGCCGCCACCGGACGGCGGCCGGCCACCGTCCCCCTGCCGATCTCCGTCTCCATCGGCGGAGTCCCCGCCGGCCGGTTCGAGGCCGGCCGCGACTGGGCGGAGCACACCCTGCGGCTGCCCGATCCGCTGCCTTCCGGGCCGCCCGTCCTGCGCCTGGACGTGCCCACGTTCCGGCCCGCCAACGCGTGGCCGGGCGACGCCGACACGCGCGACCTCGGTGTGATGGTCGATCGAATCCGGCTTACAATCCCCGTTTCCCGTACCGTCGGAGGTTCGCCCTGAGCGCCAGCCGCACCCTCGTGGTCGTGCCCACCTACAACGAGCGCGAGAACGTCGGACCCCTGATCGACGAGCTCGTCGCCAACGGTGACACGATCGACGTCTGCGTGGCCGACGACGGCAGCCCGGACGGAACGGCGGCGGCGGTGCGCGAGGCCATGGCCCGGCACCCCGGGCGCGTCGAGCTCCTGGAGCGCCACGAGAAGGGCGGACGCGGCGCCGCCGTCATCGCCGCCTTCAAGAAGGGCCTCGCCGATCCGAAGCGTTACCGCTACCTCTTCGAGATGGACGCCGACTTCTCCCATCATCCGCGCGACCTCCCCCGCTTCCTCGAAAAGCTCGCCGTCTGCGACATGGTGATCGGCTCGCGCTACGTGGAGGGAGGCGGGACTTCGGAGTGGGGCGTCGTCCGGCCCCTGCTCTCCTGGCTGGCCAACAAATACATCGGCGTGGTGGCGGGCATCCCCGTGCGCGACACCACCAGCGGCTATCGCGGCTATCGCCGCGAGGTGCTGGAGGCCGCCGACTTCGAGCGCATCAAGATCACCGGCTACGTCGTGCACGGCGAGATGGCCTACCAGGCCTGGCTGAACGGGTTCCGCCTGGGCGAGGTGCCCATCCACTTCCGCAACCGCCGGCGCGCCGCCTCCAAGCTCACCGCGGAGGAGATCTACATGGCGCTCCTGAACTTCGCCCTCCTGCGGCGCCGCTACGGGAAGGTGCCGCGGCGCCGGGAGGAAGCCCGGGCCGAGACGTCCTGACCGGATGAACGTGCTGATGGTCGCGTCCTCCTACCCGAAGTTCCCGGGGGACGTCACCGCGCCCTTCATCGAGTCGATCGCCCATGCCGTGGCCGGGCGCGGCCACGGCGTCGACGTCCTCGTGCCCCACCATCCGGACTTGTGCCGGCCGCCGGGCGAGCCCGTGCGCGTCTTCTCGTACCGCTACGCGCCGCGCGAGCCGTGGAGCCGGTGGGGATACGCGCAGAGCCTGGAATCGGACGTGCGCGTGCGCCGCGGCATGTACCTCCTGGCCCCGCTGGTGGCGCTGGCCCTCCGGCGCGCGCTGGGATCGCTGCTCGCGGACCGGCGCTACGACGTCGTGCACGCCCACTGGGTCGTGCCCAATGCGGCCATGGTCACCGACATCGTGGCCGCCCACCAGGTGCCGCTCGTTGTGAGCACGCACGGCAGCGACATCTTCCTGGCCGAGCGCTCGGCCCTCGTGCGCGCCTTCGCGCGCTCCACCCTGGAGCGGGCCGCGTACGTGACCGCCTGCAGCGACGATCTGCGGCGGCGCGCGGTGGCCCTGGGGGCGGAGGAGGCCCGCACGAGGACGGTGCCTTACGGCGTCGACGGCGCGGCCTTTGCGTCCGCGCCGGACGCGGCCGAGCGCGAGCGCCTGGGCGCGCCTCCGGGCACGCGGCTCGTGCTCGCGCTGGGACGCCTGGTGGAGAAGAAGGGCTTCGGCCCCCTGGTGGAGGCGGCGGCCGGCCTGGCGAACGTGCACGTCGCCATCGCGGGCGTGGGCGACCTGCAGGAGAGCCTCGCCCGCCGGATCGCGGAGACGGGTGCACCCGTGCGGCTTCTCGGCGCCCTGGACCGCGCGGCCGTGGCCCGCGCGCTGGCCGCCGCGGAGGTGGTGGCCATCCCGTCCGTCGTGGACCGCGCGGGGAACGTGGACGGCCTGCCCAATACCCTCCTGGAGGCCATGGCGGCGGGACGCGCGATCGTGGCCTCGCGGGTGGCGGGGATCCCGGACGTCATCACCGACGGCACGGACGGCCTCCTCGTCCCGCCCGGAGACGTGCCCGCGCTGCGGGCCGCGATCGCGCGGCTTTGCGCGGATGAAGATCTGCGCGCGCGGCTGGGGGCGGCAGCGCGGGCGGCCGCGATCCGCCGCCACGGATGGGACACGGCGGCCCGAGGCTTCGAGGAATGTTATGCCGCGGCGGCAGCGCTGGACGCCCGTTAAGGGCACCGGAACCCGCGTCGCGTCCCCGGCCGAGCGCGCCCTGCTCGCCGCCGCCGACCTGCCCCTCCGCCTTCTCCGCCGCGCCCCCATCCTGGACGGGCCGCCTCTCGCCGCGGACGAGGTGCGCGAGATCCTCGTCCTGCGCCTCGATCGCATCGGGGACGTGCTGATGTCGCTGCCCGCGCTGGCCGACCTGCGCCAGGCCTATCCCGCGGCCCGGATCCGGCTGGCCGTGGGGCGCTGGAGCGAGGAGATCGCGCGGCGTGCCCCCGTCGACGACGTGCTCGTCTGGAGCGCGCCCTGGGTCGGACGGCCGAGCGAGGGGGCCGAGAAGCGGCGGGTCCTGTGGCGGGCGGCGCGGCGCCTGCGCGCGGATCGCGTCGACCTCGCCTTCGACCTGCAGGGAGACGTGCGCGCGGCCTGGCTGATGGCGCTGACGGGCGCGCGGGAGCGCGTCGGCTACGCCAATACGGGCGGGGCGCGGCTCCTCACGCGCGTCGTGCCCCTGGACGAGACGGTCTCCTGGGTCGAGCAGAACCGGCGCGCCATCGCGGCCGCGGCCGGACCCGCGGCCAGGGGCGGCGGCGCGCGGGTGGAGCTCCTGCGCGACGCCGACCGCCAGCGGGCCCGCGAGATCCTCGCCGCCGAGGGTCTCGACGGGCGCCGCCCTCTCGTCGGCCTGCACGCGAGCGGCGGCCGCCCGGTCAAGCAATGGGCCCCCGGCCGCTGGCGCGAGGTGGCGGACCGCCTGCAGCACGAGTTCGGCGCCGCCGTCGTCCTGACCGGGACCGCGGCCGACCGGCCCCTCGCGGAGGAGGTGGCGCGCGGCCTCGGCGGCGTGCGCGACCTCACGGGCCGGCTGTCCCTCATCGAGTCGCTCTCCGTGATCGGCGCGCTCGACCTGCTCCTGTCCGCGGACACCGGGCCCATGCACATGGCGGCGGCGGTGGGCACGCCGTCGGTCAGCGTGTTCGGTCCCTCCGATCCGCGCCGTTATTTCTCGGGCGGGACGGGCGCTCCGGGCACGCGCCACGTCGTGGTGCAGCCCGATCTGTGGTGCGCGCCCTGCAACCTCATCCGCCGCCCTCCCCACGAGTGCCTCGGCCCCGAAGGTCCGGAGTGCCTGCGCCTCGTCACCGTCGACGACGTCCATGCCGCCGCCGCCGGCCTCCTTCGCGCCGGCGGCTTCCCGCGCGGCGAGGCCGGCGCGGCGTGAAGACGCTCGCCCTCCTCGCCGGCGATGCCGCCCCTCCGGCGGCGGGCGCGGCCGTGGTGGCCTGGGACGAAGCGGCGGAGCGCGCGCAGCGCGGACAGAGCGCGGTGCGCACGGTGGCCCAGGTGCTGGGACCGGAGGCGGCGGAGGAGGTGGACACCGCCGCCGTGCGCTGGACCAAGGAATGGGCCCGGCGCCCGCTGGTCGACGGCTGCAGCTTCCGCGACCTCTACGAGTGGAAGGGCGTCTCGCTGTGGTGGTTCGCCGAGCTGTTCCTCCATCACTCGACCGAGGCCACGCGATTCGTGCGCGTCATCGAGACCGCGCACCGGCTCATCGACGCGGAGGCGCCGGACGAGATGGAGGCGCACGGCCTCGACGAGGACGAGGCCCTCCTGGTCGAGCGAACGTGCCTGGCCCGGGGAGTGCTCTTCCATCGGGGCGCGGTGCGCCGGGTGGCGCGCCGCCGGGTGGCCGCCGTGCGGCGCCGGGCCCGCTGGAACGCGATGAAGGCCTGGGCCACCGCGGCCAAGGCCGCCGCCTCCGGCCCCCCGCCCGCGCCCGGCCCGGGCGCTCCCGTCGCGCTCTTCCTGTCCCACGCCGCCTTCTGGAGGGAGCGGACGAGCGAGGGCGGCGGCGACGCGCGCGCCTACGAGCATTACTTCGACCGCTTGATCCCTGCCCTGGGCGAGGACGCGGCCCTGCGCCCCTTCGTGGTGGCCGTGGGTCCGCGCGCGGCCTTCCGCCGCCGCGGGCTCGGCGATCGGCTCACGGACTGGCTGAACCTCCATGGGGAAGGTGAAGACTACGTACACGTCAACCGCTACTTCTCGCGGCAGGTCGCGCGAGAGACACGGCGGGGCACGGCCCTCGCCGAGCGGATCTGGTCGGCGCTGTCCGGGCAGCCCGCGGTGCGCGAAGCCTTCTCCCATCGCGGCGTCGCCTTCGCCGATCTGAGCGAAGCCGACCTCGCCGCCACCGTGCTCCTGCAGCTTCCCTGGGCCATCCGCTCCTACGAGGAAATGGCGGCCGTGCTCGAGGTGGTACGGCCGGCGGTCATGGTCCTGTACGCGGAATCGAGCGGATGGGGTCGCGCCGCCCTCGCCGCCGGCCGCGCCGCCCACGTCCCCGCCGTGGCCGTGCAGCACGGGATCGTCTACGCGAACTACTACTCGTACGTGCACGACCTCGACGAGGCGGCCTGCCCCCGTCCCGACCGCACCGCCGTCTTCGGCGAGGAGGCGCGCCGGCTCCTCCTGGAGATGGGGCACTACCCGGCCCACGAGCTGGTCATGACGGGCAGCCCCAAGCTCGACCAGCTCCAGGAGTCGGCCCGGACCTGGGACGCGGCGGCCACGCGCGCGGGGCTGGGCGTGGCCGCGGGCGAGCCGCTGGTGGTGGTGGCCAGCCGGTTCCGGGGCATCCGGCGCACGCATCAGTCGATCGGAAGCGCGCTGCCCGCGCTGCTAAGGTCGCTGGAGGCGCTCGGCGTCCGCACCGTCATCAAGCCGCACCCCGCGGAAGGCGGCGAGGACTACGCGCGCGTGCTGCGGGAGCTGGGGGTGACGCGCGCCCAGGTCGTGCCCCCGAGCGCCGATCTCCTCCGGCTGCTGCACGCCGCCGACGCGCTGGTGACCGTCGAGTCCCTGGCCGCGGTGGAGGCGCTGGTGCTCGAGCGGCCGGTCGTCGTGCTCAACGCGCCCACGAACCTGCGCGCGATGGTGGAGGCCGGCGTCGCGCTGGGCGTCGCCGTGGGCGCCGATCCCACGGACGCCCTGCGCCGCGCGCTCTTCGACGAGACGACGCGCGAGGGCCTGCGCGCCGCGCGCGCCCGCTATCGCCCGCAGATCGCCTACGGGACGGACGGGGGGGCCACCGCGCGCATCCTGGCCCTGGTGCGGAGCACGGCCGGCGTGCCCGCGACCGCGGGCGCGGCGGCCGCGGGAGGCCATGGTAGGGTGAGGACGCCATGAGGCCCCCGACCTTCGCGCTGGGCAGCCGCACCATCGGTGAAGGCCAGCCCTGCTTCGTCCTGGCCGAAGTGGCCTCCGCCCACGGCGGGGAGGCGGACCGCGCGCTCAAGATGCTGGAGTCCGCCTTCAAGATGGGCGCGGACGGGATCAAGTTCCAGCTCTTCCGCTCCGACCTCCTCGTGGTGCGCCGCCACCCCGGTCGCAAGGATTTCGACCAGATCGAGCTGAGCGAGAAGGAATGGCGCAAGGTCCTGCGCGCGGCCAAGGCCTCCGGGCTCACCCTCCTCGTGGAGCCGTTCGACGTCCCCTCCCTGCGTCTGGCCCAGGACGAAGGCGCGGACGGGTACAAGGTCCACTCCACCGACATGGAGAACCCGGAGTTCATCCGCGCGGTGGGAGGGGCGGGCAAGCCCGTGATGTTCGCGACCGGCGGCGTGCCCGAGGACGCGGTGCAGCAGGCGCTGGAGCTGGCGGGGGCGGTGCCCGTCGGCCTCCTGCACGGGTTCCAGACCTTCCCCACCCCCATCGAGGAGATCCGCTTCCGCGAGCTCGCCTCCTGGAAGGAGCGTTATCGCGTCCCCGTCGGGTTCCTCGACCACACCGACGGGGGGAGCGCCTTCGCCCTGGTCGCGCCCGCCCTCGCCGTCTCCTACGGCGCCGACCTCGTCGAGAAGCACTTCACGCTCGACCGCAGCGAGAAGGGGTACGACTACCAGTCGTCCCTGAGCCCGGAGGACTTCTACCGGATGGTCGAGCTGCTGCGCCAGGCCGAGCGGGCCCAGGGCGACGGGCCGGCCGCGGCCAGCGACGGCGCCAAGCGCTACCACCGGCTGATGGCGCGCTCGATCGTGGCCGGGCAGCTCATCCCCCGCGGCGAGGTGCTGACGGCGGAGATGCTGGCCTTCAAGCGCACGGACGTGCGCTTCGAGCCCGGCTACCCCCCGCGCGAGGCCCATCGCGTGATCGGCCGCCGCGCCACCCGGCCCATCCAGGCCGACGAGACCATCCGCGAGGAGATGCTGGAGTGAGCGGGCGGACGGTCATCGTCGTCTCCGCGCGCATGGCCTCGTCGCGCTGCCCGGGCAAGGCCCTGGCCCCCCTGGCCGGCCGGCCCCTGCTGGAAGTCCTCCTCGACCGCATGGCCGGCGTGCGCGGCGTGGACGGCGTGGTGCTCGCGACTTCCGTGAAGGCGGAGAACGATCCCCTGGTGGAGGTGGCGCGGCGCGCGGGATTCGAGGCCTTCCGCGGCGACGAGGACGACGTCCTGCGCCGGCACGTGGACTGCGCGCGGGCCCTGGGCGCGGACCACGTCGTGCGCGTGACCGGGGACAACCCGCTCACCGACGTGGAGACGATCGAGCTGCTGGTCGAGCGCCACCGACGAGAGGGTGCGGACTACACCTACGTTCCTGGCGACGCGCTCCTCATGGGCATCCTCTCCGAGGTCATCTCGCGTCCCGCGCTGGAGCGGAGCTGGGAGCGAGGGGAGCCGCGCCATCGCTCGGAGCTGATGACGCTCTACATCAAGGAGCACCCGGCGGAGTTCAAGGTCGTGACCGCGGAGTTGCCGGCCGGGCTCTATCGTCCCGAGTACCGCCTCACCGTGGACGAGCCGGAGGACGTGCGGTTGATGCAGGAGATCTTCTCCCGCCTGGCCGTCCCGGGAAGGCGGGTCACGACGCGCGAGGCCATCGCCCTCCTCGACCGCGAGCCCGACCTGGCCCGCATCAACGCCCATCTCCGCCACAAGGCGGCCAACCTCCGCTCCGTCGCCCTGGACGCGGGCATCGCCAAGATCGTTTAGACCTAAAGCATTTCGAGGCCCATGAAGTCCTCTTTCCTGATCAACGGCCGTACCGTCGGAAAGGGCGCGCCCTGCTACGTGATCGCGGAGGCGGGCGTCAACCACAACTGCGACGTCCAGCTCGGCTACAAGCTGGTGGAGACGGCGGGGGCGGCCGGGGCGGACGCCATCAAGTTCCAGAGCTACACCGCGGGCAAGATCGCCACCCGCGTGGCTCCCCGCTACTGGTTCGAGCCCGCCGACCCCACGGGCACGCAATGGGACTCCTTCGACAAGCTCGACAAGCTCTCCGACCGCGATTTCAAGTCTCTCCTCGGGCACGCCCGCCACATCGGGCTGACCGCCTTCTCCACGCCCTTCGACGACGAGGCCGTGGACCTGCTCGCCTCTCTCGACGTGCCCGCCTTCAAGATCGCGTCCGCCGACCTGACCTGCCACGGCCTCATCGACCGCGCCGCCCGCGTGGGCAAGCCCATGCTGCTCTCCACGGGCACGGCCACCCTCAGCGACGTGGAGCAGGCCCTGGAGGTCTGCCGCAAGGCGGGCAACGAGAGCGTGGCCATCCTGCACTGCACGCTCAAGTACCCGTGCCCGCCGGAGGGCATCAACCTGCGCATGATGGAGCACCTGATGCGGGCCTTCCCCGAGGTCCCGGTGGGGCTCTCCGATCATTCCCTGGGGATCAGCGTCCCCCAGGCCGCGGTCGCGCTCGGGGCCTGCGTGGTCGAGAAGCACTACACGATCGACAAGACCCTCGGTGGATCCGCCGACCATCACCTCTCCCTCGACCCTCCGGAGATGAAGGCGATGGTGGAGGGCATCCGTACGGTGGAGAAGGCGATGGGCAAGGCGGTCAAGGGCGTCGAGCCGCTGGAGGAGGAGGCCCACCGATTCGCGCGTCGCAGCGTCACCTCGAAAGTCGCCATCCCGCGCGGGACCTCGATCACGCGCGCGATGCTGACCTACAAGCGCCCGGGCACCGGCATCGACCCGCGCCAGATGGACGTGGTGGTCGGACGGGTGGCGCGCGTCGACATCCCGGAGGACACCACTCTCACCTGGGAGATGGTCTAGAAGCCTACTTCGCGATCTCGAAGGGGCGCGCGTTCGTCGCGTTGCCGGTCCCGTCCACGAGGGCGAGGAAGTACCCGCCCGTCGGCGCGCCCGCGTCGAGGTGCAGCAGGACCTGGATCAGGGTCGGTCCCACGTAGCGCTGGCGCATCACTTCCACCCCGCGGACCGCTTCGCGCGGGCGCGTGATGCGCGCCTGGTGGTCGCTGCGCAGGCCGACGCCGCGCACGTCCACGAGGATGTTCGCCCCACGGCGCAGCAGGGGCGGCGACACGTTGGTGACCGCGGCGGGGGCGGGCGGCTCCGTCACCGGTGGTGCCCCGACCCGGGCCGGCACGGGCGTCGCCGCGGCCAGGGTCGTCGCGGGCGCCGCCGCTACCGGGACGGGCGCGACGGTGGCCGCGGGTGAAGGCACGCGGGCGGCCGCGGGGGCGGTCGTGGCCGCCCCCGGACGCACGGATGGCGTCGGGACAGGCGAGGGCGCGGACGCCTGGCCGCGGCCGGGACCGGCTCCCCCGGACGGCACGATCGCGACGGCCGAGGGGGAGGGCGCGGCGGGGGTCGCGGGCGCGGCCGCCGACGGGAGCGGGGCCACCGAAGGCGCGGGGGGCAGCGCGGGCGGCTCGAGGGGCTGGCGCAGGCGCACGACCGCGGTCGCGATGCTGACCCCGAGCGCGAGCAGCGCGAAGACGAGCAGTGGCCCCGAGCGCGGGGCGGGGCCCCCACGACGGGCACGGTTCACCGGCGTCGCGGCCACGGAGGCCGGACGTCCGCCCCGGGCGGCGGGCTTCGCGCTCGATCCGCCGCTGGCCGCTTGCGCCTCCACGAGGCCGAGCAGGTAGGAAAGGTCCTTGGGCCGCCACTCCGCGTCCATCTCGAGGCAGGCCTGCACGGCGTCGCTCAGGTCGCGCGGCAGGTCCGGCCGCAGGTCACGGAGGAGGGGCCCCCCGCGCGACTCGAAGGCGCGGCCGGACAGGATCTCGAAGCAGAGGACGCCGACGGTGAAGACCTGCGACTGGGGGACCGGCGGCCCCCCCTGCGCCACTTCGGGGGGGCGGTAGCGGCCGCCGGGAACGCCCTTGCCCTCCGAGGGACGGCACTCCCCGTTTCCGGTGACCTGGATGTGGGCGGGGTCGAGGTCGAGGCTGCGGCTCGATTCGGACACCGTGCGGCAAAGGGTCTCCACCGCCTTGAGCCGCTCGGATGGCTCGTGGTCCCCTTGCAGCCAGTCGGCGAGGTTCATGTTCGAGACGCTTTCGAGAAGGAAACCTTGGGCGCCCGGGGACCGACGACGCGCTACGCTAGCGACCCCCGGTGCCGCGGTCAAGCCGCCGGGTGAGCTTGCGCATCTCCGCCGGTTGACGGCCGGGTGGCAGGGCCGGTACGCTCGCGCGAACATGCCCCCGGTGACGAGACCGCGTTGAAGGACGGGCTCCGGGTGGTCGCCATCGTCCCCGCGCGCGGCGGGACGGACCCCGTGCCCTACCTCAACATCAAGCGCCTGGGCGACGGTCCGCTCCTGGCCCATACTCTCGACGCCGCCCGCGCCAGCCGCTACGTCGACCGCGTCGTCGTCACCACCGACGACACACACGTGGCCGAAGTGGCCCGCGCCCACGGGGCGGAGGTCCCGTTCCTGCGCCCGCGCGAGCTGGCCGCCGACCTTCCTTCCCTCAAGCCCGTGGTCGCCCACGCCGTGCACGCCCTGGAGGCGGCGGGCGACCGCTTCGATCTGGTGGTCGTGTTGCAGGCGACGACTCCGTTCCGCGATTCGACCGCCGTCGACGAGGCGATCGACCGCCTCATCGACGGGGCCTTCGACACGGTGGTATCGGTGACGGAAGACCGCACCCTGAACTGGCGCGAGGAGGACGGCCGGCTCGTCCCCCTCTTCGACAAGGAAGGACGGCGCGAGGAGCAGGCCCCGATCTACAAGGAGAACGGCGCCGTGGTCGTGCTGCGGCGGGCGGTGGTGGACGGGCCCACGCGGTTCGGCGAGCGGGTGGGCTGGCTCGTCCTCGACAAGCGCGCCGGCTTCACCGTCTACGACCTCGAGGACTTCTGGATGGCGGAGCGGCTCCTGCGCCAGCCGCGCGTGCTCTTCCGCGTGGACGGCAGCTCCTCGGTGGGCATGGGGCACGTGTTCCGCTCGCTGGCCATCGCGGAGGCGCTGCGCGGCCTGAGCCGCGCGGACATCGCGTTCCTGATGAGCGCGGACCATACGGAGGGCCTGGTCACCGTCTCCCGGGCCGGCTACGCCGTGCGCGTGGTCGGCGACCGCAAGGAAGAGACGTACCTCGACCACATCCGCGATTTCGCCCCCGCCATCCTCATCAACGACCTGCCGGCGCTGGATCGCTCGTACCTGACCGCGCTCAGCCACCTGGGGGCCACCACCGTGAATCTCGTGGACACCATCGACGACCTGGAGACGACCGAGCACTACGCGCAGGTCATCGTGTCCGTGATGAGCCAGGAGCGCGAGACGCCGGAAGGCTTCTACGGCGGTCCGGCCTACGCCATCCTGCGCGAGCACTTCCGCGGGCGCGACAAGGAGGTGCGCGACACGCCGCGCCTCGTGCTCCTCAGCTTCGGGGGGAGCGATCCCCAGGGCCTGACCCTCAAGGCGGCGCGCGCCCTCCAGGACCTCGACCCCGCGGTGGAGCTGGTGGCGGTGGCCGGACCCGCCTTCTCCTTCCGGCGCGAGTTCGAAGCCCTCTCCGCCGCCCTCCCCCGGCGCGTCCCCCTCATCAACGAGGCGGGCGGGCACATCGCGGAGCTGATGCTGGAAGCGGACGTGATGGTGGGATCGGGCGGGATGTCCGTCTACGAGATCGCGGCCCTGGGCACGCCCGGGATCATCCTCGGCCAGAACGCGCGCGAAGACCGGCGGATGCGCGACTTCGCCGCGCACGGAACCGTCGAGTACCTGGGCCTGGGCACGGAGGTGGAGGAGACCGTCCTCGCCGCGACCGTGAAGGCCCTGCTCGCCGACCCCGCGCGGCGCCGGAGCATGAGCGCGCGGGGACGCGCGCTCGTGGACGGCTTCGGGGCCGCGCGCGCGGCCGAGGTCGTGCTCGAGCGCCGGGGCCGGGCGCGCAGTCCCGAGGGACAGGAGGCCCGCCGGTGAAGGCCCTCATCACGGGCGGAGCGGGCTTCCTGGGCAGCCACCTCGCGGAAGCGCTCATCGCGCGCGGCGACACCGTCTACGTCCTGGACAACCTCTCCACCGGCTCCATCGAGAACATCGAGCACCTCAAGGCCGACCGCCGCTTCCACTACGCGATCGACAGCGTGATCAACGAGCCCGTGACCGCGGAGCTGATCGACCGCGTGGACGTCGTCTTCCATCTCGCCGCCGCCGTCGGCGTGCGCCTCATCGTGGAGAGCCCGGTCAACACCATCGAGACCAACGTGCACGGCACGGAGATGGTGCTCAAGCTCGCCAACAAGAAGAAGAAGAAGGTGCTCGTCGCCTCCACCTCCGAGGTGTACGGCAAGAGCGAAGACGTCCCCTTCCACGAAGACGCGGACCTCGTGATGGGCCCCACCAGCAAGGGCCGCTGGAGCTACGCCTGCAGCAAGGCCATCGACGAGTTCCTGGCCCTGGCCTACCACAAGGAGAAGCACCTCCCGGTCGTGATCGCGCGCCTCTTCAACACGGTGGGACCACGCCAGACCGGCCGCTACGGGATGGTCGTGCCGAACTTCGTGAAGCAGGCCCTGCTCGGCCATCCCATCACCGTCTACGGCGAGGGCGATCAGAGCCGCTGCTTCACCTACGTGACCGACGTCGTGGGGGCCCTGATGAAGCTGGTCGACCACGACGGGGCCGTGGGCCAGGTGTTCAACATCGGGAACGACACCGAGGAGGTCACCATCCGCGCCCTCGCCCAGCGCGTGAAGGACCGCACGAAGTCCGCGAGCGAGATCGTCACCATCCCCTACGACAAGGCGTACGAATCGGGTTTCGAGGACATGCCGCGGCGCGTCCCCGACCTCGCCAAGATCCGCTCGCTGGTGGGCTACGAGCCGAAGGTGCACCTGGACGAGATCCTGGACCGCGTGATCGCCTACTTCACGTCGGACAAAGCGCGCGTCTGACCGCTACCCCCCTCCCGCTCGTCGCCGAGTGAATCGGCTCCTCGCTGCCTGACCCCTCGCTACCACATCCTCGGCCGCGCGCGTCATCATTGCCGTCGGTGACGAGCGCCTCGATCCCTACTCCGCGCGTTCCTCTTTCCGCGCACCTCAAGAAGCTCGCCGCGCACTCCGCCGTCTACGGCGCCGCGGACGTGTTCACGAACGTCGTCAACTTCCTGCTCATCCCGCTCTACACGACGTTCCTGACCCCGGTGGACTACGGGAACCTGGCTCTCCTCATCACGTTCGGGACGATCGCGAAGATCATCTTCCGCCTGGGGCTCGACGCCGGGTTCTTCCGCGTCCACTACGACATGGGGACGCCGGAAGCGCAGCGCCGCCTGGCCGGGACGGTATCCCTCTTCGCCGCCGCCTCTTCCCTCCTGCTCTTCCTGCTCGTGGTCGCGGGCGCGGGCCCGCTCACGCGCGCCGTGCTCGGCGACGCGGGCGCCCCTCGCACCTGGGTGGTCCTGGTGGCGGCGGACGTCTTCGTGGGAACGTTCGCGTTCGTCCCCCTCGCACTCCTGCGCATCCAGGACCGGCCCGGGCTCTTCTCGACGTTCTCCGCCCTGCGGCACACCGTCAACACCGGCCTCAAGGTGCTCCTCGTCCTGCGCGGGTGGGGCGTGGGCGGCATCCTCTGGAGCGACCTCCTGGCCACGACCGTCTTCTCCCTCGCCCTCTCTCCCGTCCTGTTCCGCCATGCCCGCCCCGCCTTCGATCGCGCCGCCCTGCGCGAGGTGCTCGCCTTCGGCCTGCCCAAGGTCCCGCACGGGTTCCTCGTGCAGGTCCTGAACGTCTCCGACCGCCGGATCCTGGCCGCGTTCGTGCCGCGGGCGGAGGTCGGGCTCTACCAGATGGGATACGCCTACGGCACCGCGGTGAAGTTCGCGCTCTCCGCGTTCGAGCCGGCCTGGGGTCCCTTCGTGTACGCCGAGGTCAAGCGCGAGGGAGCGAAGGCGACGCTGGCCGGCGTCGTCACCTATGCCTTCGCCGCCTTCGTGTGGGTCACCCTGGGCGTGGCCGTGCTGGGCCGCGAGCTGCTCGTGCTCATGACGCCGCACAACCCGGCGTTCCGCGCGGCCGCACCCGTGATCCCCGTGATCGCGCTGGCCTACCTGCTGCACGGCGTGTTCCTCCTGACCTCGATCGGCATCGGCATCGAGAAGAAGGCGCGCTACTACCCGATCGTCACGGGGGCGGCGGCGGCGGTGAACGTCGCCTTGAACTTCGCGCTGATCCCGCGCTTGGGGATGATGGGCGCGGCCTGGGCCACGGTCGCCGCCTACGCCGTGATGGCGGGGCTGGGAGGGACGCTCTCGCAGAGGCTGTACCCGATCCCCTTCGAGCGTGCGCGCGTTTTCGCGATCGTGGTCGCGGCCCTGGCCGTGGGGGCCCTCGTCCCTCTCGCTCCCCCGGCGATGGTCCCCGGTCTGGCCTTCAAGTGCGGGCTGCTGGCCCTGTTCCCGATCGCCCTCTTCGCGACCGGCGTTCTGGGGTGGCCGCGGGGCGGGACGGCCGGAAGGCATTAGAATCCGGCCAAAGGAGCTTTGTCATGAAATTTTCGACGCTCGCCCTGATCGTGGCCTCGATGACGGGAGCGGCCGTGATGGCCGCCGCGGACGCCGACAAGCCTGCGGCCAAGGCCGCCGCCAAGAAGCCGCGCGTCTTCTTCATCGAGCCGAAGGACAACGCCAGCGTGACCAGCCCCCTGCACATGAAGTTCGGCTCCGAGGGGATCACGATCGCGGCGGTTCCGGCGGGCGAGGTGACCACCGTCCGGCCGGGAGTGGCCCACTATCACGTCGGCATCGATCAGGACTGCCTGCCCGCGGGCAAGAACATCGTCAAGGGCACGCCGTCGTGGGTCCATTTCGGGGACGGCAAGGACGTGTTCGAGACGCAGCTCACGCCGGGAAAGCACAAGCTCGCCCTGCAGCTCGGCGACGACAAGCACGACACGATGCCGGGGACCTGCCAGGTCATCACCGTCGACGTCAAACCGTAGGGGCCACGCCGAGAGGCACGCCCGCGGCGGGGCCAGGGCGCGAGTAGAAGCTAGAGCCCCGCCGCGAAAAAGCGGTCGGCATACGACGAAAAGTCGCGGACGGCCGCCCAGACCAGGCCGCCCGCGAAGGCGAGGACGGCAAGGGCGCGGCCCGTGCGCCCCTGGCCCCACACGACGGCGAGGCCGGCCGCGCTCAGGACGGCCATGGGTGCGAGGAGAAGCTCCACGTCCTTGGCGTCGCGCAGCGCCGTGGGCAGCGCGTAGCGGAGGATCAGGATCGCGCCGCCCACGGTGACGGCGGAGGCCAGCACGCGGCGGGCGGACGGCGGCATGCCGCGGGCCGCGATCAGGCCGAGCAGCGCCAGCACGGGGTAGACGGCGTCGTAGAAGATGCCGAGGCGGCGCAGCGCCGCCGTCCATACGGGATCCGGTGTGGCCGCGGCGGCCGGGCCCCCGCCTTCGAACACGTAGGGCAGCACGCCGTGCCACAGCGTGGGCAGGAACCCCACGTACATGGTGGCCATCAGGATGGCCGTCGCGATCGCCCATCCGATCCCGAGGCGCAGCGCGCGGCGCCATTCCCCGCGCAGGGCCAGGACCGCGGACAGAGTGAGCACGAGCGCGGACACCGTCAAGAGCGAGCCCGTGTAGGCCGCCTCCGCGATGAGGATGAAGGTGAGGGCGGCGGCGCCGTCGCGCGCCCCGTCGAGATGGCCCAGGCGGCGGGCCAGGTGCACGAGCAGCAGCGTGATCCAGGCCAGGCCGAACAGCGTCGGGTAGAGGGCGAGGGACAGCCGGGAGGTCAGCACGGGGAGGACGGCGGCCAGGACCTGGGCCAGCGTCGCCCACATCGGAGCCAGCCCCGCCGCCCGTGCCAGCGCGTACACGAGCAGCACGACCGCCGCGGCCGAGATCACCGCGACCGTCTTGAGCGCGCCCGTGTCGCCGAGGAGCGGTGAGAGCGGCCAGGCGGAAGCGTGGAACACCATCGCGTACGGGATCGGGACTTTCTGGCCGCCGATCTCGCGCGTGACGTCGCCGCGCCGCTGCCAGGGCTGGGTGGGATCCACCAGCAGCGAAGGGTTGTCGCGGAGCGCCTGCAGGAAGCGGCCGTGCGTGTCGACGTCCGGATAGAAGTAGAAGGGGTGGAAGAAAGCGACGCTGGCGGCGACGGCGAAAAGTACCGGTAGGGCGGCCGCGCGGCCGCGGCTCGCGCCCACGTCGGGCCAGTGCCTCGACATCAAGCGCTCCAGCAGCAAGAGGACGAGGACGGTCAGGATGGCGGGCAGAGCCGCTTCCGCGCAGGCCCAGGCGCCGCCCAACCGATCCCGCCAGACCGCGGCCCCGCCCACCAGGGCGCCGAAGGCGCCGACGCCCGTGGCCAGCGCGGGGGCGCGCGCCAGGAGCCACACGAGCAGGGGCGGTCCCAGGAGATAGAGCGCGAGGCGGAAGGCGAGCCGGCTCGATGGACGCACGGTCTCCGCCCCGCGGATCTCCATCCAGTCCACCGCCACCGCGGTCGGGTCGTTCGCTTCGCCGTGCGCTCGGAAGGTCAGGGTGAGCGGCCCCCGCAGCTCGCCCAGATCGACTTCCCGCACCCGCCAGCCGACGGAAGGCTGGACCCAGCGGTCCACGGCGCGTCCGCCGGCCTCGAGCGTCACTTCGGTGGGGCTCGGCGCAAAGCGGGCCAGCCGGATCCGCGCGGTCAGGCGGCCGGAGCCGACGGAGAAGGGCAGCTCCAGCCGCGAGCCGTCCTCCGCCCAGCGGAACATCGTCTCCCCGCTCCCGGTGAGCCCGTCACGCTCCCAGCGCGCGCGTAGCCCGCGCGCGAAGGGCGCATCGCCCGCCCCGACGTTCACGAACAGGGACTGCGAGCGCTCCAGGCCGGCGACGAAAAGGGCGGCCCCCAGGGCCCACGCAACCGCGAGGAGGAGGGTGAGCCGGCTCCAGGATGAAGGCACGCGACTTCGACCTTAGCACCGTCCGCCGGGGTGCGTCCCGGTGCGGGCAACTCTTTGGTCCCGCAGACTTTCCCATGGTAGCCTTGGCGTTTTGCCGGGGAGGGAACGGCCGCTGCTATCCATTGAGCAACGCGGCGCGTCGGACGCCGACGAGCTCTTCCGCATGTACGGCGAGGTGTTCGGGGCGTCGCTGACGGACGCGAGCCGCCGCCGGTGGCAGTGGCAGTACCTCGAGAACCCGGCCCGCGCCGATGGCCGCCCCGAGATCTGGGTGGCGCGGGAGGACGGGCGGCTGCTCGGCCAGTACGCGTCCATGCCGGTTCGACTGTGGTGGGGGTCCCGCGAGGTGCGTTCGTCCTGGGGAATGGATGTCTTCCTGGCCGCGGAGGCGCGCGGACGCGGGCTCGGGGCGCAGCTCTTCACGGCCTGGAGCGACCACGTGGAGGTCGCCCTGGGCCTGGGCCTGACCCCGTCCTCCTACGGGCTTTTCAAGAAGCTCCGCTACCATGACGTGGGGCCGGTGCCGTTCTTCCAGAAGGTGCTCGACGCGCGTGCGGTCGCGCGCCGGCGCCTGGGCCCCGTGGCCGGGCCGGTGGCGGCGCCCGTGCTGCGAGCGGCGCTGGCGGTGGTGCATCCGGAGCGCGGTCGTCCCGCGCACGGGATCGTGACCGCTCCGAGCGCGGGGTTCACCGAGGATTACGACGCGCTGTGGGAGAGGGCGCACGGGTCCTACGCCATGTGCGTGCGGCGGGACCGCGCGTACCTGGACTGGAAATACGCCCGCTGCCCGCACCGGCGGTACGAGGTGACGGAAGCGCGGCGCGAGGGCCGTCTGGACGGCTTCGCGGTGAGCCGCCACGAGGACCATCGCGGGCTGAGGCTGGGCTGGGTGATCGATGTATTCGCGGACGCGGGTGACCACGACGTGAAGGACGCGCTCCTCGGCGCCGTGCTGGACGGCTTCCGCCGCGCGGAGGTCGCGCGGGCGCAGGCTTTCAGCCTGAACTCCGCCCTGGCCACCGATCTCCGCCGTCGCGGGTTCGCGCGCGGCCCGTCGCCCATGCAGTTCTGCGTCCGGACGCGTGTCGAGTCCGCGGACGTGCTCGCCGACCGCGGCCGCTGGCACGTCGTTTTCGGCGACAGCGACATGGACCGATGAGCGAGCGACCGCCCTCCGTCCTCGTCGGGATCGACACCGAGGCCGACGACCAGTGGTCGGCCCGCGGCCGGCAGGAGATGGGCGTCCGCAACGCGGAGCGCCTGCCCGCCCTGCAAGGCCTGTTCGAGGAGTTCGGGGTACGGCCGACCTACGTCGTCACCTGGGAGATGGCCACGCGGCCGGAGAGCGCCTCCGTGCTCCGAGACCTGGCGCGCAGCGGCCGCTGCGAGATCGGCACCCATCTTCATCCGTGGAGCTCGCCACCGTTCCGTCCCGAAGACCTCGCCGCCCACACGTACCCGCACAACCTGCCCGCGGATCTGCTCGACCGCCAGCTCCGCGAGCTCACGGCCGTGATCGAGGAGAACCTCGGCGTGCGTCCCACGACCTATCGGGCGGGACGCAACGGCTTCGACGGGCGTACCCTGCCCATCCTCGAGCGGCTCGGATACACCGTCGACACCAGCGTCGATCCGCTGTTCAACGAGCGGCGCAAGGGCGGGATGATCTTCGACGGCGCTCCGATCTCTCCCTACCACCCGGACTACGCGGACGTGCGGCGGCCGGGCGCTTCGAAGATCCTCGAGATCCCGATCACGTCCGCCACCCTCCCCGCCCTGCCCAAGGTGCTGGAGAGGGCCTACGCGCGCCTCAAGCCCATCCCCTGGCGCGGCGCTTTCAAGCGCCTGGGCCTGCGGCCGGTGTGGCTGCGTCCCTCCTACACGCCCCTGGCGGACATGATCGCCTTCGCCGATCGCCTGCGGAGCGCGGGCGCGCCCTGCTTCAACCTCATCTTCCACTCCAGCGAGGTGCTGCCCGGGGGCAGCCCCTACACGCCGGACGAGAAGAGCGTGGCCCGCTTCCTCGACGACCTGCGCCGCCTCCTCGCGCACCTGACGGGGCCGATCGGCGCCCAGGGCCGTACGTACGCCCAGTTCGCGCGCGAGTGGCCGGGATGAACGTCCTGATGGTCACGCCCCACCTGCCGCCCCATCAGGCCGCGAACGCGCTGCTCCCCCACCTGCTCGGCCAGGCCATGGGCCGGCGCGGCCACGCCGTCGACTTCCTGACCTTCGGCGATGGGCGCGACGCGGACGGCGTGCACTTCGTAAGGCGTGGATCGCGCCGCCTGCGCGCGACCCGCGTGCCCCAGGCCCTGGAAGCGCTGCGGACCTGGCGCAAGGCGCGCCCGCTGCTGGCCCGGGCCGAGGTCGTGCACGTGCATTCGAGCACCTGGATGAACCAGGTGGCGGCGCGGCTGGCCGTGCGCTCCGGCAAGCCCTACGTGCTGACGCACTACGGAACGGAGATCTGGCACTACGAAGGAGGCGACGCCCGCTTCCAGCGGTTCAATCGCGACGCGCGGCACGTGACGTTCTACAGCCGCGCCCTGCTCGAGCGCGCGCAGGCGCTGGCCGTGCCCTTGCGCGCCTCCTCCGTCGTCTACCCCCCGGTGGCCGATGCGTTCCGGCCTCTCTCGGCCGAGGACCGCCGGGCCGTACGCGACCGCATCGCCCCCGGAGCGGGCGCCGTGCTCGTCAACGTCAAGCGCCTGCATCCCCTGGCCGACCAGGCAACGCTGTTGCGCGCGTTCGCGGCCGTCCGGCGCGAGCGCGCGGACGCGGTGCTGCTCGTGGCCGGCACGGGCGAGATGGAAGGGCCGCTCAAGGCGCAGGCGGCGGCGCTCGGGCTCGGGGACGCCGTGCGCTTCCTGGGGCTCGTCCCCAACGACGAGGTAGCCGCGCTGCAGGGCGGGGCCGACCTGTTCGTGCTCTCCTCCGTACTCGAAGCCACTCCCACCGTCGCGCTCGAAGCCCTGGCCTGCGGCACGCCCGTGGTGTCCACGGACAACCCCGGCGGCCTCGAGCTTCGGGAGATGTTCGGGGCCGACGTGGCCGTGGTGCCGAAGGGGGACGAGGGAGCGCTGGCGCGGGCCGTGCTCGAACGCCTCGCCCATCCCGGCCGCACTTCCGCGGACACCGTCCGGCGCATCGCCGAGCGCTTCCGGGTCGAGGGCGTGGCCGAGCGTTACCTCGGGCTCTACGCGGAGGCGATGGCCTCGTGAGGACGATCGACGAGGCGGCGCTCCGCGAGGCCGCGGCCGCCCGCTTCCGCAGCGAGTACGACTACGCGGTGTTCGAGTACCGGCGCAGCGCGAAGGTCCTCCAGGCCCTCGAACGGGCGGGGGTGAGCGCGCACGGCCGCGTGCTCGACGCCGGCTGCGGAGGCGGAGGCACGGCGCTCTCGCTGGCCGAGGAGTCGGCCTTCGCGGTGGGCCTGGACCTCGAGGCGCGCTTTCGCGGCTCGGGCACGCGCCTGGCCGGCGAGAAGGGGATCGCCAACGCCGCCTTCGTGCAGGGAGACGCCGCGCGCCTGCCCTTCCGAACGGCGGGGTTCGATCTCGTCTTCAGCCACTCCGTGATCGAGCACGTGGCGTCCGCGGAGGACTACCTGCGCGAGTGCTTCCGCGTGCTCCGCCCCGGGGGCGTGCTGTATCTGTCCACCGCCCCCACCCTGTCCCTGGCCGGCGCCCATCTGCCGCGGCTCCTCGTCCCCGTGCCGCTCCATCTCCTCGTCGGACGGCGGGCCTCCTTCGCGACCTTCCGCTGGCTGGCCCGGCATGCCCCCTGGCTGCTGCAGGAGCCGAAGGAGGCGAACACCTTCATCGCCCTGGCCGAGGAAGGCAAGGAGAAGCAGGACGACGTCCTCCAGGCCGTGACCGTGCGCCGCCTGCGCGCCTGGATCGCGGGCTCGGGGTTCCGCCTCGTGCGCGAGGACCGCCACGTCACCGGGTTCTTCCGCCGCGTCCTGCCCGGGCCCTTGCGGCGCGCCCTGGAAGAGACGCCGCTGACCCAGGACGTGATGATCGGCCACATCCAGTGCGTGCTGCAGAAGCCGTGAGCGCGACCGGGGCCCCGCCGCCGCTCGAAGTGCTGGTGCCCGCGGACATCCGCTTCCCGCTCGAGCGCGCAAACGGCGTACAGATCGTGAAGACCGCGGCCGCCCTCGGCGCGGCGGGGGCGCGTACCACGCTCCTGGTGCGGCAAAGCGACCCGCGGCCCACGGCGGAGATCCTCGCCCTGTTCGGGGTCGCTCCCCATCCCGGCCTGCGCGTGCGCCGCCTGCACGTGCTGCACCGCCGCGGGGCCTTCGCGCTGCCGCGTGCGTCCTTTCTCGCCCGCGCCACCCTCGCCGCCTTGCCCGCCCTGCGCCGCGGCGCCGTCGTGCTCACGCGCGACCTGCAGCTCGCGGACGTCCTGCTCCATCTGCCCGGAACTCCGCGCGTGGTCTACGAGGCCCACGCGGTGGAAGCGCTCATGTACGGCGAGCGGGCCGCGCTCTACGGGACCCAGGAGAAGGCGGACCCGCGCAAGCGCGAGCGGCTGCGCGGCCGCGAGGAGCGGGTGTGGCGCGGGGCGGCGGCGGTGGTGACGACGACGGCGGGGATCCGCGACAGCTTCACCGAATCCTACGGCGCGCGCGGGCGGGTGCACGTCGTGCCCAACGGCTGTGACCCGCCCGAGAGCGCGTTCACGGGCCTGCCCGCCGGCGAGCCCGAGATCCTCTACGCCGGTCAGCTCTATCCCTGGAAGGGCGTGGACGTGCTGGTGGAAGCGCTGGCGCAGGTGCCGCGCGGCCGGCTCGTGATCCTGGGCGGGATCGAAGGCGAGGCGGACACCGCCCGCGTGCGCGCGCTGGTGGATCGCCTGGGGCTGGAAGATCGCGTGGAGATGCCGGGACTCGTTCCCCAGGCCCGGGTGGCCGACGCGCTCCGTCGCGCGACCGTGGTCGCGGTGCCCTTCCTGCGCACGGCGATGACCGAGCGGCACACCTCGCCCCTGAAGGCCTTCGAGGCCATGGCCGCGGGACGGGCCATCGTGGCCTCCGACCTGCCCTCCACCCGCGAGGTGCTGCGCCACGGCCATACGGCGTGGCTGGTGCCCCCGGGCGACGCGCCCGCGCTGGCCGCCGGCCTGCGGCGCGTCCTGGACGACCGCGCCCTGGCGGAATCGCTGGCCCGGGCCGCCCATGCCGCCGCGCCCGCCTACGGATGGCCGGCGCGCGCGCAGACCCTGGTCGGCGTCCTGGCGGAGGTCCGATGACGACCGAGGCCCGGCCGCCCTGGACGCTGATCGCGGCGCTCCTGCTCACCCTGCCGCTGGTCACGCCGAAGATCCGCGGGGCGGACGAGATCGAGTACTTCGCGTACCTGCATTCGGCCGCGTTCGACCACGACCTCGAGTTCGGGAACGAGTACGAGCACTTCTACGCACAGGATCCGAGCGGGCTGGCCGGCTTCAAGGCGACGTTCCTCGATCTGCGCGAGCCGGCCACCGGCCGCCACATCAACTTCGCGCCGGTGGGCACGGCCCTCCTGTGGGCCCCGGCCTACCTGCTCGCTCACGGCGGGGTCCTCGTCGCGCGCGCGCTGGGAGGAGCCGTGGCCGCCGATGGGTTCTCGCGGCCGTACGTGTTCGCGGTCTGCTACGCGTCGTGGGCCTACGGGATGGCGGCCCTGCTCCTCCTCCATCGCGCCCTCGTGCGCTTCGGCCGCTTCCCGGAGCCGGCCGCGGCCTGGGCCACCGCCGCCGTCCTGTGGGGCACCCCGCTCCTGTACTACGTCACGCTGGGACCCGGCTTCTCTCACGCCGTGTCGCTGTGCGTGATCACGCTCCTCCTCTGGCTGACCTTGCGCTTCCGGAGCGAAGGGATGACCGCCGGCCGGGCCGCCGCGCTCGGGGCGACGGGGGGCCTGGCCGCCCTGGTCCGGGAGCAGGACGGACTGTTCCTGGCCGTGCCCGCCCTCCTCATCGCGCTGGACGGCGTTCGCGAGCGGCGGGCGCCGGCCACCCTGCTCCGGCTGCTCACCCTCGGCCTCTCCGCGGCCGTCGTCTTCCTTCCCCAGCTCTTCGCGTACCGTGCGATCAACGGCCGGTTCGGCCCCTCGAACCTCGTGGCGCGCAAGATGAGCTTCGCGGGCCCCCACGTCCTCTCCGTGCTCTTCGACCCCGCCCATGGCCTCTTCGTGTGGGCGCCCCTGCTCCTCATCGCCGCCGGCGGACTCGGCCTGGCCGTGGTGCGCGCGCGGAAAGCCGACCCCGTCCCGCTCGTCCTGGCCGTCGCATTGCTTCTCCAGATCTGGATCAACGGTTCGGTCGAGAGCTGGACGCAGGCGGGCGCCTTCGGGTCGCGGCGGTTCGTGGGCGCCACGCCGCTCCTGGCCTGGGGTCTGGCCGCGCTCCTGGCCGTGGTCCTGCCCCGCGTGGATCGCCGCGCCGTCGCCGCCGGCCTTCTCGCCTTCGCCTGGTGGAACGTGTCGCTCATGGTGCAGTTCGGCCTCAAGCTGATGGACCGCCAGGGGCTGGAGTGGCCGCGGGTGGCGGTCAGCCAGGTCACGGAGGTGCCGCGCCACCTGGGCCGATCGGCCTGGCTCTTCTTCACCGACCGTGAGCGCCTGGTGCGGGAGGGCCGATGATCTCGGAGTCGCTCCTGCAATCCGTCGCCTGCCCGGTCTGTCTGGAGCCCGCGGGATGCGCGGCCTGCGCGCGCCGCGGCGGCCATGACGCGACCTGCGGACCCTACGCGGCGCGGGCGGCCTGCGCCTGCGGCGGGCCCGACAAGGTGCGGCTGGCGCGCGACGGGGAAGCCCTGGCCTGCGCCTGCTGCGGCGCGCGCTATCCCGTCGCCCCGGCCGAGGGCTGGATCGATCTCGTGCCGCGGACCTCGGTGGGCGAGGTCACGCAGTACGCGGACCACGAGTTCCACGAGCGCCTGCACGTCACGGAGGCCGAGCCCGTTCTCTCCGCGCGGGTGAAGGCGGACATGATGCGGCGCATGCTGGGCGCGGGGCCGGGCGAGACCGTGCTCGACCTCGGCTGCGGCGCGGGCAAGATGGCTCTCTATGCCGCGCAGGGCGGACGGCGCGCCGCGGGCCTGGACGTCGCTCCCTTCTTCCTCGCCCGCGCCGCGCGCGAGGTCGACCTCGTCCTCGGCGACCTGCGGCGCCTGCCCTTCCGCAAGGGCAGCTTCCCACGCGCGTACTCCCTCGACGTCCTCGAGCACCTGGACGAGCCCGGCGTGCGCGAGGTCCTTCTGGAGGCGCGGCGCACCCTCGGCCCGCGCGGGCGGCTCTTCGTCTACACGCACGCCATGGAGTCGTCGCGACTGGCCTCGTTCCAGCGCGGGGTGAATCGGCTGGCCCGCCGGCTGGGGCAGGCCGGCCTCATCGACCACGAGCGCGAGGCCATGCGCAAGAGCGACCACCGCAACGCCATCCGCAGCCACGAGCACTTCGAGGAGCTGTGCGCGGCGGCCGGACTCGCGGTCGCGGAGCGCCGGTACTACAACGTCGTCTTCAAGGCGGTCGTGGAGGACCTGGGCCTGCGCCTGTTCGAGCAGTGGCGGCGGCGGGGGGTGAAGTCCGATGCGCCGTCGGCGCCTGACGCGCACACGCCAGCGCCGGGCACGGCGGCGGCGGCGGGCCGGCCCTCGGCCGCCCTCATGGCGGTGGCACGGGGCCTGACCTGGCTCCTCAAGCTCGACGTGGTCCTCTTCGGCGGCGTGCGCACGGGTCCCTTCTTCGGCCTGCTCGTGCCGCGCGAGCGCGCGTGAGGATCCTCTACGTGGCCACCGACCAGAGGGTGCCGGGCGCGACCGGCGGCAGCGTCCACGTCCTCGAGGTCGCGCGCGGCCTGGCCCGGCGCGGCCACGAGGTCCACGCCGTGATCGCCGCGGACGGCGGCGGCACCCGCGAGGAGGACGCCGGCGTCGTCTGGCACCGCGTGGGCTGGTTCCCCCGCCATCGGCTCTTCCGGTTCCGCGCGGGCCCCGCCGTCGAGGCCATCGCGGAAGCGGTGCGGCCGGACGTGGTGATGGAGCGCTACTACAACTTCGGGGGCGAAGGCGTGCGCACGGCCGCGCGCCGGGGCATCCCGTCCCTGCTCGAGGTGAACTCGCCCGTCGTCGATCACCCGGGCTCGGCCAAGCGGGTCCTCGACGCGGCGCTCGTCGTGCGGCCGATGCGCCGCTATCGCGAGTCCCTGTGCCGGCAGGCGGCCGCCCTCGTCTCGCCCATCCCGGAGATCGTCCCGGAGTTCGCGCGCGCCAAGACGGAGACGGTGACCTGGGGGGCGAACGTCGAAGCGTTCTCGCCCGACCGGCGGCGCTCCGACCTCCGCCGGGAGCTGGGCCTGCCGGAGGGCGCGGTCGTCGTCGTGTTCACGGGCAGCTTCCGCCCCTGGCACGGCGTGCACGTGCTGGAAGCGGCGGCGCGCCGGTTGCGGGACCGCGCCGATCTCTACTTCCTGCTCGTGGGCGGCCCCGACGCCAGGCCGGGCGACGGCTATCGGGGCCGGCGGCTCGGCACGCGTCCCTACGCGGACATGCCCGCGCTGGTCGCGGCCGGGGACATCGGCATCGCGCCCTACGACCCCGCGCGCCTCGGCCAGCTCGCCCTCGGCTTCTACTGGTCGCCGCTCAAGATCTTCGAGTACATGGCGTCCGGCCTGCCCACCGTCACCATCCCGCGCCCGCCTCTCACCGAGATCGTGCGCGAAGGCCAGGAGGGGCTGCACGCGCGGGAGGGCGACCCTTCGGCCCTCGCCGAGGCCATCGTGCGCCTCGCGGAGGATGCCGCCTTGCGCCAGCGGCTGGGGGCGAGCGCGCGCGCGCGCGTGGTCGAGCGCTATTCCTGGGCCCGCCACTGCGAGCAGCTCGAGCGCGTGCTGCGCAGGATCGCGGCGTGAAGGTCGTCCTGGCCACCGAGGTCTACCCGCCGCGCGCGGGCGGCGCGGGCTGGTCCACGCGGGCCCTGGCCCTCGGGCTGCGCGCCGCCGGCCACGAGGTCGCCGTCCTCACCACGAGCCCGGGCGCGGAGGACCTCGACGGCCTGCGTGTCCGACGTCTGAGCGCATCGGGCCGGCGGCGCCTGGCCGTCCCCCGCGTCATCGCGCGCGCGCTCGCGGCCGAGGCCACCGACGTGATCCACGCCCAGCACTCGCTGTCCGCGCTGGGCGCGCTGGGCGGCCCGCGGCCCGAGCGCGTGGCCGTGACCGTGCGCGACCACTGGCCGGTCTGCTTCTGGTCCACGCGCATCAGCCGCGGCACGCTGTGCCCGAGCTGCGGCGTGGGGCCGATGACGCGCTGCCTCGACGGCCACGTGCCCGCGCCCGCCCCCTTCTCCTGGGGAGCGATCCCATACATGCAGGGCGACCTCGCCCTCAAGCGCGCCGCCCTGGGCCGGGCGGGGGCGAACCTGGCCGTGAGCGACGCCATCGCGGAGGAGCTGCGCGCGGCCGGCGTCCCGCGCGTCGAGGTGATCCCGAACGTGGTGGACGCGGCGGAGGCCCGCGCCGTCGCCGCGGGCAGCTGCTCGTTCCCGCTGCCCGAGCGCTTCCTCCTCTTCATCGGCAAGCTCGAGGCGAACAAGGGGGCCCGGCTCCTCATCCCGGCCGTGGCCGCCGCGCGCACGGGCCTGCCCCTGGTCGTGCTCGGCGAAGGCAGCCTCGCCCACGCCCTGAAGTTCGAAGCCACCGCCGCCGGCGTCACGCTCCTCCTGCGCGGCTGGGCGGAGCGCGAGGACGTCCTGCGCGCGCTCGCCCGCGCCACCGCTCTCGTCTTTCCCTCCGTGTGGCCGGAGCCGCTCTCGCGCGTGCTCCTCGAGGCCCTGGCCCTCGGCACGCCGGTGGCGGCCATGGACACCGGCGGCACCCGCGAGATCTTCGGCGGCACCGAAGCCGGCCTGCTCGTGACGGAGGCAGCGGCCCTGGGCGACGCCGTCGGGAGGATCGCCGGCGACGGCGCGCTGCGCGAACGGCTCGGCGAGGCGGCGCGGGCCCGGGCGGAAGCCTTCTCCCCCGCCGCGCTCATCCCGCGCTACGAAGCCGTCTACCGGCGGCTGGCGTGAGGGTCGCGCTGCTGAGCCGCTCCGCGCACCCGCTTCACGACCCGGGCGGCATGGAGCGCGCGGTCTACCTCCTGGCCAAGCACCTTCAGTCCCGCGGGGTCGACACCGTGCTCGTGACCCGGCCCGCCACGTGCGCGGGAACCTTTCCCGGACGCGTGGTGACCGTGCCCTATGGCGATGCCGGCGGCGGCCACGGCCGCGTGCTTTCGCGCACCCTCCACTACCCCGCCTTCGCCGCGCGCGTGGGCGAGACCGTGGCGGACATGGTCCGCGCGGGCGAGGTGGACATCGTCGACGCCCAGGGCCTCACCGCGCTGGGTTACGGCCGGCGGCGGCGGAGCGATGCGCGCCTGCGCGCGCCGCTGGTCATGAACCCGCAAGGCCTGGAGGAGCACAAGGCGCGAGGCCTCAAGCGCGTCGCCCTCACGCGGCTGCGCCGGCTCTCGCGCGAAGCGGCGCGACTCGCCGATCGCGTGGTGGCGACGGACGAGGCCACGCGCGCGGAAGTGCCGCGCTATCTCGGCGTCGATCCCTCCCGCGTCGTGGTGCTGCCCAACGGCATCGACCTCGACGAGATCGCCGCCCTCACTCCGCCGGACGCGCGGGCGGTGGCCGAAGCGGCCCTGCCCGCGCTGCGCGGGGCGGATCCGGTCTTCCTGTCCGTGGGCCGCCTCGAGGCCTACAAGGGCTTCGACGACGCGGGCGCCGCCCTCTCCTCGCTGCACGCCCAGGGGCGCCTGGGCGAGGGATGGGCCTGGGTGATCGTCGGCGACGGCCCGGGGGCGCCGCGCCTGCGCCGCGGCCTGGCCCCGGCGGTGATGCCGCACGTCCACTTCGCCGGCCGCGCGGAGGATTCGCTCCTCCACGCCCTCTACGAGCGTGCCGACCTGTTCGTGCATCCGACGCACTACGAAGGGTCGAGCCTGGTCACGCTGGAGGCGATGGCCCACGGGCGTGCGGTGGTGGCCACGCGCGCGGGCGGGATTCCGGACAAGGTGGAAGACGGCGCGACCGGCCTCTTGGTGGAGCCCGCCGACCGCCAGGGTCTGGCCGCCGCGCTGGGCACCCTCGCCCGGGACCGTGCGCGGCGCGAGGTGATGGGCGGCGCCGGCCGGCGTCGCGCGGGCGAGGCATTCGCGTGGACGGTCCTCATCGATCGCACCCTTGCCCTCTACGAAGAGCTCTGCCGGGGCGCGCGCGCATGACGCGTGGGAGGCTCGCCCTCGTCGCGCTCGCCCTCGGCCTGGCCCTCGTGGTCGTCCTCGGCCGGCCCAAGGGCCTGCTCACCGCGGCGATGCTGGCCGCCGCGACCGCAAGTGTTCTCGTCCGGCGCACCTGGTCCTCGTCCGCGCCCGGCTCTCCCCCTCGGGCCCGCGCGGTGCTGATCGCGCTGCTGCTCGTGGCCATGGTGCAGCTGCACGCCTTCGGCGGGCGCATCGCCGGAGACGGGGTGAGCTACTACGTCTACGTCCGTTCGCTCATGAAGGACGCCGACCTCGACTTCACGAACGAGTACACACACTACGAGATGATCGACCGCGCGGATCTCAAGGTGCCGACGCGCACCGGCCTCCGCCGGTCCATCTTCGCCGCCGGCCCCGGGCTGGCCTGGATCCCGTTCTTCGCCGCGGGCGAGCTCGTCGGCCGCACCGCGCACGCCCTGGGCGCCGACGTCGATCTGAGCGGCTACGGACCCGTGCACGTCAACGCCGTGGCCCTGGGCAGCCTCCTCTACGGCTTTCTGGCCGTGCTGCTCATCCACGACCTCCTACGGCGGCACTTCCCCCATGACACCGCGCTCCTCGGCGCCGTGCTCATCTGGTGGGCGACCTTCCTGCACTGGTACATGGTCCACCAGCCCACGATGTCGCACGCCGTCTCCGCGGCCGGCGCGGCCCTCGTCGTCTGGCTGTGGAACCGGCAACGCGAGCGGACGAGCCTTTCGTCGGCGTTGGTCCTCGGCCTGGCCACCGGCCTGGCCATGTGCCTCCGCTGGCAGAACGCGGTCCTGCTCCTGCTGCCGGCCTGGGACATCCTCATGGCCATCCGCCGCGGCGGACGCGAGGCGAGGATCGCCGCGCGGCGCGCGGTCCTCCTGGGGGCGGGAGCGCTGGCCGGCGCCTGGCCTCAGATGGCGGCCTGGAAGGCGATCTACGGCGAGTGGGTGCTGCGCTATCCGCCCCACGGCGCCGACTTCCTGCGGCTCGATCATCCGTACGTCCTCCAGACCCTGTTCTCGTCGCGGCACGGCCTCCTCTCCTGGACGCCCGTCTTCTGGGCCGGCTACCTCGGCTATCTCTGGCTGCTGCGCCGGCGCGGGCCGCTGGCCTGGCCGCTGCTCCCGCCCCTCCTGGCCATGACCTACGTGAACATGTGCTCCGGCGATTGGTGGGCGGGCGGGTCCTTCTCGAACCGGAGGTTCGACAGCCTGCTGCCTCTCCTGGCCCTCGGCCTCGCCGGGAGCCTGGAGTGGGCGCGCCGGCTGCTCGCGCGTCATCCCCAGATCGCGGTCGGGGCCGCCCTCGTCCCCGCCGTGGCCTGGAACCTCGGCGTCCTGGCCCAGGTCGCGCGCGGAGAAGCCGCTCCCGGCCGCGCGGCCTTCCCGCGTCTGGTCGGCGGCGCGGCGCGCGTGGTGGCCGACGTGGCGGGAAGCCCGCCCACCTGGCCCGCGAGCTGGCTCTTCGCGTGGCAACAGCACCGGCCGGCGCGACAGTACGATCTGGCCGTGGGGCGGTACCTCTTCTATCGCCAGAACAACCTGGGCGGCCGCATCGACGTGGGCGGCGGCGACGGCGCGCTGCTGGCCGAAGGATGGGGCGGCCGGCAGCAGGCGGGCGGCCGGGACTGCCGCATCGCGGTCGGCCCCGCGCGCGTCCTGGCTCCGCTCGACGTGCCCGAAGACCTGGCCCTCACGCTGGCGGGCACGAGCGTCCAGGCGGACGCCGTGCGCATCCGCGTGAACGGGCACGAGGCCGGCACCATCGCCGTCGATTCCTCCGGGGCCGCCGGAAGCCTCCGCCTCCCGGCCGTGCTCTGGCACCGCGAGCTGAACGACCTCGTCCTCGTCCCCGCTTCCGGCTCCGTGTGCGTGGAGGCCCTGGAGCTCGTACGCCTGGCCGCGCCCGAGGCCCCCCGGGGATTCCAGGCTCGATGAGCCCGCGCGCGATCGTGATCGGCGGTGGTCCCGCCGGCGTCAAGGCCGCCCACGAGCTGGTGAAGGCGGGCGCGGAGGTCACCCTCCTGGAGAGCGCGCCCGTGCTGGGCGGCCTGGCCAGCGCGTTCGACGTGCAGGGCGTGCGCATCGAGCGCTACTACCATTTCATCTGCAAGGGGGACGACCACCTGGTCGCGACCCTGGACGAGCTGGGGCTGAGCCACAAGCTGCACTGGCGCGACTCGCGCATGGCCTACTTCGTGGATGGCCGCCTGTACCCCTTCCTCACCCCGCTCGAGCTCCTCCAGTTCCGGGCCCTGCCCCTCCACGACCGCCTGCGCGCGGGAGCCGCGGTGAAGCTGGCGCAGCGGATGCGCGAGGAGGACCTCGCGCCCGTGAAGGCCACCGCCTGGCTGCGGCGCATGTTCGGCGCGCGCAGCTATCGCGTCATCTGGGAGCCGCTCATGCGGTTCAAGTTCTCCGAGCACGCGGACGAGGTCAGCGCGGCCTGGATCTGGGCGCGCATGGTCCGGCTGTCGCGCTCGCGCACGTCGCCCTGGCGCGAGGAGCTGGGCTACGTCGAGGGGGGCAGCGCGACCGTGATCGAGGCGCTGGGCGACGACCTGCGCCGGCGCGGCGGCCGCATCGTCCTGGGCGCGGCCGTGGAGCAGATCCGGATCGAGGGCGGGCGCGCCACCGGCGTGCGGGTCGGAGGGGAGACCCTCCCCGCGGACGCCGTCATCTCCACCGTCACCACGTCGCGCTTCCGCGCCCTCGCCCAGGGCCTGGACGGCGCGTACATGCGCCACCTGGAGCGGATCCCGACCATCGGCATCTTCTGCCTGTTCCTCCGCCTGCGCGAGCGGGTGACGCCATTCTTCTGGGTGAACGCGCACGACCCGCGCGTCCCGTTCGCGGGCATGATCGAGTACACCAACCTCAATCCCCTGCCCGAGCTGGGAGGGGATCGGGTCCTCTACATTCCCCAGTACCTCTCCGCGGACGACCCGCGGTACGCGCAGACGGACGAGGATGTGGTGCGCACGTACACGGACGCGCTGGCCCTCATCAACCCCGCCTTCGACCGCCGCTGGGTGACCTTCTCCGCCGTGTTCCGCGACCGCTACGCGCAGCCGATCTGCCTGACCGACTACAAGACGACGACGCCCTCCATCCAGACGCCGGTGGCGAACCTGTTCCTCACCGACTCCTGCCAGCTCCACCCCCACGACCGGACGATCAGCGGCTCGTTCGGCCTGGGGATCGAGGCGGCGCGGCAAGCGGCTCGCGCGGCCGCGGGCGCGCCGTGAGGTCGGACATCGACGGGCGGACGGCGGGCGTGCTGGCCGCGGCCGCCCTTCCGCCGCTGGCGCTCGTGGCCGCCGGAATGACGTCCGCGCCGCCCCTCCTGGCCATGGCGAGCATCCTCGCCGTCGCCATCGGGCTCGCGATCCTGGAGCGTGCGTTGCGCGAGGCGGGCCGCGCGGCCGTCAGCGTCGCCGCCAGCCTGCTCACGCTGTACGGGACCGGCCTCCTCTGGCACGAGATCGCCGAGGCCGGGTTTACCGCGCTCGCGTTCGTGGCGGGCGCGCTCGTGATGCGCACGTGGCGACGTCGTGTGGAACGGGATCGCCGGCCCGCGCTCGCGAGCGGGAGCGCGCTCGCCGTCGCGATCGTGGTGGTGGTCCTCCTGTCCGAGGTCCTGGCGGGCAGCCGCCTCTCGATGGCCCGCCCCGCTCCGCTCGACAGCCTCTTCTCCTCGCGCCACGGGCTCCTGTTCTGGACGCCGCTCCTCACCCTGTCCCTCTTCGGCCTGGTCCGGCGCGCCATCCACGGGCACCGCGATGCCGCCGCCGCCCTGGGCGCCCTCGCCGTCCTCGCCCTCGTGAATGCGAGCCTGCGCCCGTGGTGGAGCGGCGGCTTCGGCAACGCGCGCTTCGTTCCCGCGCTTCCCCTGTTCGCTCTCGGGCTCTCCGAGCTCCTGGATCTCGTTCATGCGACGGCGCGGCGCCGTCCGTTGCGTCTGGCCGCCCTCGCGGGCGCGCTGCTCGTGGCCGGGAACCTGCTCCTGATGGCGCAGTATCGCGCCGAGCTCATCCCCCGCGACGACACCGTCTCCTTCCCCGCCGTGGCCGAGAACGGCGCGGGACTGCTGGCCGCAGTGGCGGGCGCCCCCACGGCCTGGCCCGCGAACTGGATCTTCGCGGCGCGAGAGGACCTGCCCGCCGCCCGCTACGACCTCCTCGGCGGCCAGGACGTCCTGGCCGACGGCCCCCTGCGCATCGACGTCGGCGATCTCGAGAGCGAGGCCGCGTGGCTGGGCAACGGGTGGAGCGTGCGGCACCCTTGTGGGTCGTCCGTGTGCCGTGAGGTCGAAGGCCGCGCGCAGCTCCTCCTTCCGATCGCGGACGTCCGGCCGGCGACGGTCCGGGTGAGCGCGCAGGGATCGGGAACCCTGCGCCTTCTCCTGAACGGCCGTCCGCTCGCGCAGGCTTCGCTCGCCCCCGCCTTCGCCGAGGTGGGCGCGGCCGCGGAGGCGAGCGGGCTGCGGCCCGGTCCCAATGAGCTCGTCCTCGAAGTGTCGGCGGGCGGGCGGGCGCAGGTGGACGAGGTGCGGGTCATGCCCCTCGAGGGTCAGCGATGAACCTCGAGGAATACGGCCGCATGTACGAGGCCGAGGAGACGCAGTGGTGGTACGCGGGCATGCGCGCCATCAGCCTCTCCCTGCTCGCCGCGGAATGGCCGGACGGGGCGGCGGAGAGCCGCCGCATCCTCGACGCGGGTTGCGGGACGGGCAACAACCTCGCCCACCTCCGCCGCTTCGGCAAGACGGTGGGCGTCGATCTCTCGGACGAAGCCCTGCGCTTCTGCCGCAGCCGCGGCGTGGCCGCCACCCGTGGCAGCCTGCTGTCCCTGCCGTTCCCGGACGGGAGCTTCGACGCCGTGACCTCGTTCGACGTCCTCTACCACCGCTGGGTGGCGGACGACCGGGAGGCCGTGCGCGAGATCGTCCGCGTGATGAAGCCGGGCGGCCTCTTCCTCGTGCGCGTGCCCGCCTTGAAGATGCTGTGGGGCGCCCACGACGAGGCCGTCCACTCCCGCCATCGCTACACGCGCGGCGAGGTGCGCCGGTTGCTGGAGGACGCCGGGCTGGAGGTGGCCCGCCTGACCTATGCGAACACGCTGCTGTTTCCCGTGGTCGCGGTCCGGCGTACGCTCGACCGCCTCCTGCATCGCCACGGCTCCGACGTCGGGTTCCTGCCTCCGCCGATGGAGTGGACGTTCCGCAACCTCCTCGGGATCGAGGCGCGGTTGGTGCGGCACCTTCCCCTCCCCATCGGGGCCAGCGTCTTCGCTCTCGCGCGCAAGCCGCGCGCGGCCCCGGCGGCGGCCCGCGGTTAGAATCGCGGGCATGTGGCGCGAGGAGGCATGAGCGACCGCCAGCAGGTCGCGGACGAACTGCGGCGCGTGCGGGAAGCGGTGCGGGCGCGCGCTCTGCACGAGCGGACGGCGGCCCTCCCCGCGGCGCGGCCGGTCCAGGTGCCCGGCCCCATGCCCGCGGATCGCACCCCCGCTGCCATCGAGCCCACGCCGCGCCCGGACAACGCGGCCCTGAACGCGGGCTGGCGCGTGCGCGACGCCCTCGGGGGCGGCGGCTGGCGGCGGCTGCTCGCGCGGGGCCTGGGCCGGGTGCTGGCCCGCGTGCTGGACGCCCAGGAGGCGTTCAACTCGCGCCAGGTGCAGTTCGACAACGCGCTCCTCGACTACATCGACGCGCGCCTGAGCGCGACCCACCGCCATTACGACGAGGTGCTGGGCCTGCACGGACGGCACATGGGCGAGATCGACGAGCGTCACCTCATCCTCCAGGAGGAGCTCGTCACCCACGTCCACGACCTCGTACGCCGGATCGACCTCGTGCTGGCGGAGGCGGAGCGCGGGCGGCTGGGCCTGGAGCGGGACGTGCGCGAGCTGCGCGACCGCGCCCGGCAGCTCGAGGAGCGGCTCGCCGCGAGATGAAGACGGTCCTGGTGTGCGCCGCCCAGGCGCCGTTCGTCACGGGCGGGGCGGAGATCCTGGTCTCGGAGCTGCGCGCGAACCTGGAGCGGCGCGGCTTCCGCGCCGACGTGGCCGCCGTGCCCTTCAAGTGGTATCCCGTCTCCGAGCTGGTCCGGCAGGCCCTCGCCTGGCGCCTGCTCGACGTCACGGAGAGCGGCGGCCTCCGCGTGGACCTCGTCATCCCGACCAAGTTCCCGAGCTTCCTCGTCCGGCATCCCCGCAAGGTGGCGTGGCTCTTCCACCAGCATCGCGAGGCCTACGACCTGTTCGGCACGCCCTACTGCTCCTTCCAGGACACGCCGGAGGACGTGCAGATCCGCGACGCCATCCAGGCCATGGACACGGCGGCCCTCACGGAGTGCCGCTCCGTCTACACGATCTCCCGCAACGTGGCCGAGCGGCTGCGGAAGTACAACGGCCTCCACGGCGAGTCGCTCTATCCTCCTCCCCACCACCTGGGGCGCTATCGCACCGAGAGCTACGGGGACTACCTCTTCTATGCGGGCCGCCTGGACCGGCTCAAGCGGCTCGACCTCGCCGTCGACGCCATGCAGCGGGTGCGCAGCGGGGCCCGGCTCAAGATCGCGGGCGCGGGGCCGCTGGCCGAGGAGCTGCGCAAGCAGATCGAGGGACTCGGCGTCGCGGATCGCGTCGAGCTCGTCGGCTTCGTGTCCGCCGACGAGCTGATCGCCCTCTACGCCGGGGCCCGCGCCGCCTATTACGCGCCCCTCAACGAGGACTACGGGTACGTCACGGTGGAGGCGTTCCTCTCCCGCAAGCCGGTGGTCACGACCACGGACGCGGGTGGCGTGCTCGAGTTCGTCACCGCGGGCGAGACGGGCGTGGTCGCGGAGCCCACTCCGGAGGCCATCGCCCACGCCATCGACACCCTCTGGTCCTGGCCGGAGGCGCGTCTCAGGGAGATGGGGGAGGCCGGCTACGCACGGGTGGCCGACATCTCGTGGGACGCGGTCATCGACCGGCTGACGGAATCGATCCGATGACGCGGCTCGCGGTGTGGAGTCCCCTTCCCCCGTCCCCGTCCGGCATCGCCGACTACGTAGCGGAGAGCCTCCCCGCCCTCGGCCCCCTCTTCGACGTGGTGACGGTGAGCGAGGACCCAGGCACGACGCCGCCGGAGGCAGATCTGCATCTCTACCACCTCGGCAACTCGCCCGCGCACGGGTTCGTGTATCGCGCCGCCCGCGCGCGGCCGGGGGTGGCCTTTCTCCATGACTGGAGCCTGCACCACCTCGTCCTGCACGAGACGGTCGAGCGCGGCGACGTGTCCGGCTACCTGCGCGAGATGCGCCGCGCCTACGGCGAGACGGGAGCCTTCGTCGGCCGCCAGGTGGCGCGCGCCCTCGGCGGCGACCTCCTGCCCGCGCTCTTTCCGCTCAACGACCGGGTGCTCGAAGGGAGCCTGGGCGTGGTGACGCTGAGCGCGCAGACGGCGGCGCGCGTGGCCCGGCGCCTGCCCGGCCGGCCGCGCCTACACCTGCCCCATCACCTTTCCCTCCCCGTCGAGCCTCCACCGGCGCGGGCGGACAGCCGCACGCACCTGGGCCTGCCCGCGGACGCGTTCGTCGTCACCGCGCCCGGCCTGGCCACCGTCAACAAGCGGCTGGACGCTGCCGTGCGCGTGATGGCCCGTCTCCGGGCCGACCATCCCGAAGCGCTGCTCGTGGTCGCGGGCGCCTCCGATCCGCGCCTGCCCCTGGAGGCCTGGGCGAGCGCGGCGGGTCTGGGGGACGGGCTGCGCGTCACCGGCCGGCTACCCCTGGATGATTTCGAGCGGCACCTCGCCGCCGCCGACGTCGTCCTCGCCCTGCGCTTCCCGTCCCACGGCGAAATGTCGGGGGCGGTGGTCCGCGCGCTGGGCGTGGGCCGGCCCGTGCTCGTGAGCGCGGGGAGCGCCGCCGCGGACGAGTTCCCCGAGGGCGTGGTCGTGCCCATCGATCCCGGGCCCCGCGAGGAGGCGGAGCTGGAAGCGTTCCTGCGCCACCTGCATGGATCGCCCGCTCTGCGGGAGACGATCGGCACCCTGGCCTCCGTCCATGTCCGCGAGAACCACGGCCTCCTGGCGACGGCGGAGACGCTGGCCGGGTTCCTGCGCGCGGTGGAGGCGGGCCAGGCGCCGGCCCTGGCCGCCCTGCAGGCCGATCGCACGGACGAAGGCGGCCTCCTGGGCTACCTCATGGAAGAGGTGCGCTGGGGCGCACGTGACCTCGGCCTCGTCGACGTCCGTCTGGGCCTGGAAGGCCTCCTCGAACCGCTGGCGCGAGGGCCGCGCTGAGCGCGCCGCTGCTGTCGGTGGTCATCCCCGCCTACAACGAGGGGCAGCGCCTGCCCCCGACCCTGGAGAAGATCCAGCGCTACCTGGCCGGGCGGCCGCACGAGATCGTCGTCGTGGACGACGGCTCCCGGGACGACACCGTGGCCCGGGCGAAGGCGGCGGGCGTGACCGTCCTGAGCAACGAGGGGAATCGGGGCAAGGGGTATTCGGTGCGCCGGGGCATGCTGCAGGCGCGCGGGGACCGCAGGCTCATGACCGACGCCGACCTCTCGACCCCGATCGAGGAGATCGACCGGCTCCTGACGAAGATGGACGAGGGCTACGACGTGGTGATCGCCTCGCGCGCGCTGCCCGGGTCCAACGTCGAGGTCCGCCAGCCCTGGTATCGCGAGAATTCCGGGCGCCTCTTCAACTTCTGCGTGCGCATCCTCGCCCTGCCCGGCCTCTCGGACACGCAGTGCGGCTTCAAGCTCTTCCGCGCGGAGGCGGCGGAGAAGGCCTTCGCGCCCGCCCGGCTCGACGGCTTCTCCTTCGACGTCGAGGCCCTCTTCATCGCGCGCCGCCGCGGCTTCCGCATCGCGGAGGTGCCGGTGACCTGGCGCAACGACGAGGCCACGCGCGTCGACACCTTCAAGGGCGCGGTCGCTTTCGTGGACCTGGCCCGGATCCGCTGGAACGACTGGCGCGGAGCCTACGACGGTCCCGCCACCGGGGCCGGCGGCTCCGCGTTGTAGCGGATCTCGGCCGCCTGCCGCAGCTCCTTCACCCATCCCTCGATGCGGCGCGACAGGTCTTCCTCGGCCAGACGGGCACGGAGGGCGGGCGCCGCCTCTTCGAAGGAGCCTTCTCCTCGACCCTCCGCCTCGTAGGCCGCGCGCACCGCTTCGTCGCTGACGCGCACCTGGGGACGGAACCGGAACCCCACGTATTTGAGGATGGCGGCCTGGCGGCGGGCCAGGCGGCGGAGCTGCTCCTCCTCGTCCGCGCTCAACGCGGGCACCTGCGCGCGCAGGCTGGCGAAGGCGCGCTCCTCCTCCTCCGGCGTCAGGGCCGCCTGGGGCAGCCGGGCCGCCTCGCGGTACATGAGCTGCTCGTCGATGAGGCCGTCCAGGGCCTGCCGCTGCGTCTCTCCGCGCAGCTTCTCGAAGAGCGCGACCTCGGAGAGGAGCACCGGGCGGCCGTCCACCACGGCCAGGATCCGCTCCACGACCCCCGCCCGCGCCGGAGCGGCGAGGAGCAGGAGGACGGCCGCCAGCTCAAAACGCATGGCCGATCGTGAAGTGGAGGTGATACGGCTTCTCGCCCGGCTTGCGATCGAGCTTGTATCCCCAGTCGAAGCGCAGGGGACCGACCGCGCTCTTGTAGCGCAGGCCGAGGCCGGCCGTGTAGCGCAGGTCCATCAGCGACATGTCCGAGACGAGCGGATAGACGTTCCCCGTTTCCGCGAAGGCGGCGCCCCAGAAGGCGCCGATCAGGTGCCGGCGCAGCTCCACGCCGCCGAGGATCAGCGCATTGCCTCCGTCCGGCCGCACCTCGTCCACGCCGAAGCCGCGCAGCGAATAGTCGCCGCCGGCGAAGAAGCGATCCGGCTTGGGCACGAGCAGCTGCTCCTCGCCGAAGGTACGGGCCAGGCCCAGGCGCGCGGAGAGAGCCACCAGCGTGTGCGCGGTGAGGAGCTGGTAGGTCGCGGCCTGCACGAACCCCTTCACCAGGGTGTTGCCGCCCAGGAAGCGATGGGACAGCAGGGTGTCCGTGAGGAGGAAGTGGCCACGGCGCGGGTCCAGCGGATCGTCGCGCGTGTCGTGGACCACCGACGCCGAGGGGCCGGAGATCGTGCCCGGGCAGAACTCGCGGCCGAAGGTCAGGCAGTCCTCGGTGGTCTTGAACGTGCGCGTCTCCTCGTACGTCTCGCGCAGGATCAGGCTCCAGCTGCGCGAGAGGGTGCGCGCGGTCTGCAACGTCAAGCCCGTGCGGATGAAGCTGAAGGCGACGCGTTCCTCTTCCTCCCGGAACGCGGTGACGAACAGCTCCTGCTTGCGCCCGAGGAAGTACGGCTCGCGGAAGGTGCCGAGCATGCGGAAGCCGAGAAAGCTCGCGCGCGCGAACACGGAGAGGCGGCGGTCCATTCCGAAGAGGTTGCGCCGCGTGACCTCCGCGCTCCCGCGGAGCTTCTCGTTCTCGGAGTAACCCAGGCCGTAGGAGACGGACGTCAGCGGCGCCTCGTCCGCGCGCACGACGACGCTGCGGCGCAGGGGAGAGTCGGGGTCCATCTCGCTGATGGTCACGCGGTTGAAGAGGCCGAGGGCGCCCAGGCGGCGCTGTGATTCGAGCACGCGGTCGAGGGCCAGGGGCTCCCCCTCCTTCACCGCCAGCTCCCGCCGCACCACGGCTT
>Ga0209382_10000936_pt1 | contig 47297 bp, 49 predicted proteins | sample SoiMetdeltSBSDD5_FD_187599 | JGI IMG/M metagenome (GOLD analysis project Ga0209382, IMG submission 187599) | Bulk soil microbial communities from a Populus tree surrounding site in Tennessee, USA - Soil MetaG P. deltoides SBSDD5 (SPAdes) (version 2) | ecosystem: Environmental > Terrestrial >...
CAACAGCACCACCACCGGCAGCAGCACCACCACCGGCAGCAGCACCACCACCGGCAGCAGCACCACCACCGGCAGCAGCACCACCACCGGCAGCAGCACCACCACCGGCAGCAGCACCACAAACCTCACAAAAGGATAAGACTGATAACGATAATAAAGATGAAACAACTATTACGGAGGTATTCGACTCTTCCAAGTACGATTCAATGGTGGAAATGGAGAAATCAGCCGCCATAAAGGAAGGGGAGCATCCAAAAGAAGTGTTAACAAGTGTCGAAGAGGAAAAGCCTATCGATCCTACGACAACGAAAGTAACAAAGATTTCTGAAGTGGACGTAAATCCCCCTCCACCTAGATCGACTACTATTGCCAATACCAGTCCCCAGAACATAGAAGAAAGAGCAGCAAATTTGAGGGATTCAAAAGAAGAACAAATAATGGTCGAGGAGCCATCACAAGAGGAAATAATAGAAATTAGAGACAAAAGAACAGATGCTGAACCACCATTGTCACAAGGCTTAGATGAATCCTATTCCAATTTCTGGCTGGAAGCCACCAAGTCTTGGACTGATCTTTATGTAGAATCTGCGAGAAATGTTGCAGAGGCGACTGAATACTGGCTGGGCCTATTTTTTAAACCTTGGCTGCCAGGTGGAAGAACCAAAGACAAATCAATATAGAATATTTAGAATTTTTTTCTCGATGTAGAGCAACCCTAGTCTGTCTAAGAAAGCTGGTATCGTGTCATTAATAGAGCCATCACGTACTGACCTAAATGACTGGAGAGAGTTTTAATTCATTTGTATATTCATTCTAATGATAGCTTATGAAAACAAACCTCATCAAAGACCTTATGGTCAGATCTAATATGAAAGTAAAACTAAATGAGCGGGATCCTGATTATGATGGAGGAATCTTCAAGACAGAGATTGAAGTACGTTAAATAAAGACCTATTGAACCGCATGTCTGACCTACAGTACAAGCTGTATGCGGATAAGAATCAATCATTGCTGATAATTCTTCAAGGAATTGATACATCAGGCAAAGATAGTACAATAAGACATGTAATGCGTGCATTTAATCCTCAAAGTTGCAGAGTGATATCATTTAAGGCACCAAATGATGAGGAGCTATCCCACGATTACTTATGGCGTATACACAAAGTAACTCCAGCAAAAGGAGAAATAGTAATATTCAATCGTTCTCACTATGAAGATGTAATAGAAGCACGAGTAGAGAGACTAACACCCAAGGAAGTGTGGTTTGAAAGATACAGACAGATCAACGAGTTTGAGAGGTATTTGTATGAAAATAACATCAAAACTGTCAAGCTATTCTTACACATTAGCAAAGACGAACAAAAGAAAAGACTTGAGGACAGGATTAAAGATCCGTCAAAACATTGGAAGTTCTCAGAAGCTGATATAATTAAGCGAAAATACTGGGATCAATATATAACAGCATATGAAAAAGCAATAAGTCTATGTAGTACTCGATGGGCTCCATGGTATATAATTCCTGCAAACTCAAAGTGGTTCAGGAATTTTGCAATAGCTAACATTGTAGTCATGTCACTTGAGGATATGAAATTAAGATTTCCTGCACCAAAGAGCGATTTATCTAAAGTAGTTATAGATGATTAAAAACCACTGTTACCGTACAAAAATAAGGAAAAGGACCTAGTTCTCTTTTACTTCTTCGCTTCCATGTTAAGCATTACCAGTAGTGGTGGTGGTAGTGGTGGTAGTAGTGGCAGTGGCTGGATGCCTACTGTGGCCCGATATTGCATATGCAACGCTTTGTATTCCTATTATCAGGAGGTTTATCCCTAGTACCAGTGTTAGAAGCAATACACCCAATGTTGGATATGCAAAGACCGTAAATGATACAGCCAGTGATAACACGCCTACACCTACAAGGAAGCCTCTTGACCATTTTGAAATATTCTTGTTTGTCAGACCATGAATGATTCTTGCGATTCCAATGAAAAGCAGGCCAAGAGCTAGCAGTGTAATTAGTACCTCTGTTGTGAAAATAGGAAATGCTAAAACAGCGATTCCTAATAGAGCAACTAATGCCCCAAGGCCAATGTTACCAAACCTGGATAACTTTGATGACCGATTTGATTGTGTAAAACCTGTGACTACTCTTTCAATTCCTATAACTAACATTGTAGCAGAGAGAAGGAGTATTAGGGTAGCGATACCAAATCCTGGATTCAAAATAACCCCAAGCGACAATGCTATGGCGATACCCCCAAGCACAATCTGTAAAATTCTAGTTCCTCTGGGAGATTCCATCAGTTCAGTTTTCAAGTATATTCATATGCAAAATTATTGCGACCTCTTAATGATTGACATTCTTATACCTGTATAAGCAACAGTCCTATATAGAGGTTGGTTAATAACAAAATCCTGCCATCAGCCTTTAGAAGCCAATTATGTTGATCGTTATCGTAAAAAATACTATCTGGTATCTGAATCCATTTACCAGCAAGGTTCAAATCGCACTGGCCCTAAAAATAATTAATAATTCAGACGTAAAACTATTAATGGTACATATTTGCAAAAACCATGACGCTGAAATAGACCACTATAATTATTTGAAAGAATTCATGTCCTTTGGATTATGTTCCGTGCTATTGTTTGTTCTGGTTTTTGATTCTGTCTTTACCTCCTCTTCGTTTTCTCATCCAAATAATGTATTTGCGGATGATATGATGGGAGGTTCAAATGGCGGTGGTGGGGATAGTGGTAGTGATAGCGGAGATAGTGGAGGCGGAGATAACAATAATGATGACGGTTCCAATGATATGCCAAAAGAGGCACCTCTTACCACAGATGCACTAACCGCTGGAGGAGGTTCAGGGAATGACGATGATGGGGGCAACAATGATGATGATAATAATAACCAACCCGCATCAGAAGATACTCCACAAACGGCTAATACTGTTACTACGAATAAACCTAAGTGTAGTCCTGGTCAAGAAAATTATCTATTTTCTTCAGGTTGTCAACCTACATCTACAGCCGGTGTCTGTCCGAGTTCCTATAGTAGTACAGAAGATTCTTCAATTACTAGAGGAATATTGAAAGGTAACAGTAATAACGAAATAATCATAAACGTACCAGAGACACAGCAGTTTCTTATATATCAGGTGGCCGACGGCGATAATTCGGCAGGGACAGAACAGGATGATAAAGAATTCGGTACTTTTGGTCAACAATCCACCAGGGCCTCCGCATCAGATCCTTGTCGCTCTGAAGGAGATGAACAGGTTTCTGAAACAAAAGAACATCTTCCAGACGGTGGATCGAAGACTACCAGGACTAATCAAGATGGAACAAGTGTGGTCACTATACTAAACCTGAACGGCGTACGGGATCCGGAGGGAAAACTTGTACCTGGTGCTGTAGAACAAGATATCAAGTTCAATGCCCAAAATAAACTTACAAAAACAGATAGCTATGATCGTTCCCAAAATGTAGTAGGCACCACTTCATATGATCCTAAGAGTGGTAACCCAACCCAAACTACCTACTTTGCCCCAAACGGTGATGTAAGAGGTACCGCTGCATACTCCTACAATGCTCAAAATAAACTGACTCAAGTTTTTCATCTTAACCCTCAAAATAACTTGCTGGATAGAACGGTTAATACTTATACTCCCAACAATTTACCTAGGACTAGCACGACGTATGATAGCAATAATCAACCTACCAGTAAGACTGTTTATGCTGGGGGAAATACCCCTCTAAGTGAGACTTACTACGTCGATGGTAAACCGATTAGTGTGACAAGATACGACGAAAGTGGTAAGACAATAGGAACCTTTGGTCCAGACGGCAAACCACTTGGTTCCAGCCCTGCAACCTCAACCACGACTACAACACTTCCCAACACCCAATAGTATAACATTATTTCTTAGCAAACCAAGTCCCCCTATAATAGCTCTACGTCAAAATAATCAGGATGTATCCGCTTGGCAGTATCGCTCAGAGGACTACTGTTCTTCGCAATGAACTACGTACACAAGTATATTGCATACCTCCGAACCCAGATCACCGATTTCCAAGTGGGACCTAAAATCAGGTCAAATTTGGTTCATAAACCACTGACCCCACTGAGTAAGCGAGTTCATATACATTGGTCAAGTATTGAGATGTCTAGAGAAATCAATATGGGAACCATACATACTTAGACATGGATATAAGGTGAGCATAGGTTAGTATTTATAGAATTTCGAAATCAGTCCTATCCTATGCTATTCTAATGAGGCATCAAGATCTTCGTCTTTCATCCCTGGAAGGCCATTTAGATCCATAGTAGTTTCGTTCATAACATAGGATGGAAGATACCGGTCCAATAGTATTATTTGAAATATTTTTCCATTATCTTTGACATATTCAATTTTACTACATCTCTGTCTTTCAATGTTTCTGGATGTTTTTCTTTTAAATGTCTTAATGCAAATCTAACATTATCTCCACATAGCTTACACTTTGCCTTACCAAACATCCCTGGATATTATTAAATCCTTATTGTAAAAGTTTTGTATAGAAGTAAAGAAAATGTAGTGTAGTAAGATGGTATGAAGAAAAAAATGGGTTTAGGGTGATTATTAACGTAAAGGTGCGGCAGTCGCTATAAATTATTAGATTGAGTTAGTCGGTCGGGAAATTACAATTACCAATTTTTCAAAATGTCATGAGGGAAGAATACAGTGGGAATCTATCCAGGTTTGTAGTCTACCAAGCATCTTCCTCATCAGATCAATACTTACAGTTTTGCTGGAGACACAGAAGAAGGTGTACCAGACAACTCTCTTCTTATCCTAGCAAGTACTCCCTTCATCTGTTCCTTAGTTTCTTGGTATCCGTCTTGGATTAACTGTTGGATTGTAGTTTCTGAAAAGTCAAATGTCTTATTTGAAATAGTATGACTGTCATTCTTTCGCTCCAATCGAACAACAAAATCAACATCTACGTTAGCCTTTAATAGTTCCCCAATCCTCCAATGCTTGCCAGTGGCGAGATAAACAGCCTTGGTTTCTTCCTTCAAAGTCTTTTGTATTGCCTCGTTGTTCACACCATTCTCTTCTGCTAATTTAATTAGAGACTTGGCTAACCTTATGAAATCAGACATAAGAATCGCAACGTTTTCATCGAATTGCGTTCTGTCATGAAATATGATGTCATTCTTTCTGTCAACTACTCCGTCATAGTCATAAGGAAGATGCTCTTGCTTAGCTGGATGAAGATTTATTATGCCGTATCTCAGTGTGGGTATATTCTCTTCTAATTTCCTCACTTTATGCCAATAGTCTCTGTGGGCAAGAATAGTCTGTCTTAGTGGCGTGTTAGCTAGTAGACCACCATCCCAGAAGCTACGCAAACTGTTTTTGCGGTTCGAAGAAGAAGCTCTATTACTATTTCCAGTATCTGCACTGTCGTCTTGCCCTCCCCCTACCAAGTCCCGGCTTTCCACATTTAGTTTAGTATAGTCATAATTTACAGGAACTGAACAGCTTGCTAAGACGAAGTCTGCTGTAATCCCATCGTCGTATCTTATAATGTGTTCAAATTCTTCAGTGTCCTCCGGATCTTTTCCAGAGCGACCAGATTTCAGTCTGCCGTATCTCCCATATTCTGACTTCCTTGATCCATCCTCCTTTTCATAGCTATCGAAAACCACAGGAGTAAGTTCCTGTACATCCACAGCGACTAACAAAAGTCTTGGTTCATCATTCTCAAAGCTTGTGGAAATAGGAAACTTTGCAAACTTTTCCAAGCTTTCTTTTAATGGTCTGTTGTCATAGATATACCACGTATTTGATGGATCAAGAAATTTATTGTCTAACAATGGCATCTTTGGCACAAATACGTTAGGAACTCCTTTCAAAATAAATTCCTTGGTGCTAAAATATCTTCTGGCAGACTCTCCTGATGCAATTCGTCTATCTAATCCATGCCAAGAGTCCCAATAATGAGTAAAATAAGGTATCTTTTCAACGGTTGATTGTGTAGAAAGATATTCCCAAAATGCGATAAGCCTTTCACTAGATCCTTCCCACGTTTTATTTTCCTTTACGTAGCTTACTAGTAAAGCAGCATTTATCGCGCCTATTGACGTTCCAGATACGATATGAAATATTGGCTCGTTTCCCCTACCTTCTGCTCTGAAATATTCTGAAAGATCCTCATTGATAGCTTTGTAAACACCTGCTTCATACGCACCAAGTGAACCTCCTCCTTGAAATATTAGAGCTCTGTTGACATTGAGACTCATAAAACATATTTACACTAGCAGGTATATCTATTATCCTTATGAATAAATGTCAAAGGACCAGGAAAGTTGATTTAAAAAGCATTACAGCGGTGTTATCTATACGGAAATAGCAGAACTTCAGAAGCAAAATAATAAGAAAATACTAAAAAAACTCTTGTTTTGGTTGTCGCAATAATAATCATTATGACAGTTTATAAATACAGAGATTCTAAATTTTAGAACATGACTCATAATTCGGTCCTGAAAAATTCATATGAGGTAAATTACGCCGTCGACCGTCTAGACTCTTTGGGCCTTTTCCCTCATCCTGATAGGGTAAAATCATGGGATACATATAAGATGGTTGACATAATAAACAAAGCAGATAGAGTCTCACTTATACTCGATGTAGGATGTAATTGCTCTCCTATCATGTCCATGCTGAAGATACTTGGATTTAAAAACCTGTATGGTTGCGACTTGTTCCCAACGAATATGCATTATACGTCAATGGAAAGTGATTACTCTCCTAACACACTAATTACTGAAATATGTGAAGACCAGACATTTAATATCTCAGTTCAAGATCTTGAAAAAACTAATTTCAAAGATAATATGTTTGACTTTATTACTTCGTTGTCAGTAATAGAGCACGGAGTTAATATTCAAAACTATTTCAGGGAAATGAATAGAATATTGAAGAAAGATGGAATGCTCCTTACATCTACGGATTATTGGCCTGACAAGATAGTCAACGGGGTAAAGACGAGGGTTAATCCTAGGCATAAACCAGATAACATATTCAGCAGGGAAGAAATTGAGACAAATATAATCAAAACCGCAGAACAGTATTGCTTTGTGCTTACTGAGTTAATAGATTTTACCTATGAAGATAAAGTTGTCCATTGGGATACTACTGGGCTTGACTACACTTTCATCTTTTTTGCATTAAAAAAGGATAAATCCCCATAGATAAATTTTTTTATGTGGTACTATCCTCTAAAACCCGTATACTTGACAAACGCTATCATGTTAAATGTGGTTTAAATAGCGCTATAGTGGTGTTACCTATATAGATCTTGCAGGAACTCAAAAGCAAAAAGATGAGAGAATGTTAAAAACAAGCGCTAGTTCTGTTTGTCACAATGATAGTCACACAGACTTAATTACAGACTCTGAGTCAGGTGAATTATTTTGTAGTACTTGTGGTGTAGTGATTACTGAAAGATCTGAAGATATTTCTAATCCCGAATGGCGTGCATTTACGCCTGAGGAAAAAAATAACAAATCAAGAACTGGAAAACCCACCTCTCTAGCTAAACATGATAGAGGCCTTGCTACAGTAATTTCAAAAACTGGTAGAGATGCAAGCGGACAGAAGTTTGACGACTACACGTATACTACTTTTAGAAGGCTAAGAACATGGGATACTAGAACACAACATTATAGCAGCAAAGACAGAAACTTTGTCCTAGCCTTCTCTCAACTTGACATACTAAAGGATAAACTTGGTTTGCCAGATGTCCTTATTGAAAGGGTAGCCTATATGTATAGAAAAGCCCAAGAAAGAGGATTAACCCGTGGTAGATCTATTTCTGCAATAATGAGTGCGGCAGTATACGTCTCGTGTAGAGAAATGGATATACCCAGAACACTTAGAGACGTGGCAGCAGCTAGTAATCTAAAGCGTAAAGACTTAGCAAGACACTGTAGGTTGATAATCCGTGAGCTTGACCTTAGGGTGCCAATGGCCGACCCCATGAAATGTATTGTCAAGATTGCAAATAAGGCCAATCTGTCGGAGACAATAACACGTCTAGCATTGAATATGATGACACAAGTCATTCAAAGAGGAATATCTGCTGGGAAAAATCCAATGAGTCTTGCAGCAACATTACTTTACATTTCGTCAGTTAAAGCTGGTGTAAACATAACTCAGTTTGATATAGCGCGCGCTGCTGGAATAACAGAAGTAACTATTCGAAATAGAATTCATGAACTAAAAAAAAATACAGGAACGAAAAGTCTGTGGTTAATGACGTATTCCTGAGGCATAACAGTTTCCATGAGTAGATTCTTGTAAAACTATGATGAAATCTTTTAGTCGGACCTTTATTATATTTGCTACGTCTTCTGTGGTCGCTTCGGCCACCCTAGCCTCATCCATTTGGGGTCTGCCGCTGAATAACCCCACTGTTATTTTAGGCATGAATATATTGGATAAGTCAAAATCTATCTTCCTGGATATCTAAGACCAGTTGGATAGCATCTTTAATGTTTTTTTCCAATTCTTTCAAGGTTTTTCTAATAATGGCATAGTCTTTTAAGTTTATGTTGCAGATGCTATTTTGGTAAGTATTAGACATAGGTAAAAGAAAAGTATTAAGTGAATCTCATCTTAAGGAGTTAGTATTACCTCAGGATGGTGAGCTATTTGGGCGAGTCATACGACTAGTAGGAGGGGATAATATCGTTGTCAAGTGCATTGATGGCAAGGTGAGAACCTGTCGTATCCGTGGTAAAATCAAGAGAAGAATGTGGATCAGAGACAATGATTTGGTGTTAGTTGCACCATGGGACTTTCAATCCGGCAAGGCTGATATAATATGGAGATATATCAGCGCTCATCAAGATAAATTACGAGAAGATGGTTACCTCGATAACCTCAGCTAGTTGAAGAATTAATAATTCAGTAAACCTCCCCTTTCGTATTTGGTGACTTGGCATCAGATGAAAATCATATGTATTGAAGATTTAAGATTCCTTATCTTCGTTTGCTAGACATTCTATGTAGAACTCTCGAATTGAGCCCCAAACACTGGTGTCGAATTAATGAGACGTTTTAAATGCAAAGTTTTTACCTGAAGAATGCGATATAGTACTCGAGTAACATGTCAAATGATGATACAGAAGAAGAAGCATCATTCAGAGAAAGCTATGCTCAGGAGCTTCAAAAGAAAAAACAACAGGCCAGCAACTCCTATCGTGGAGATGATGAATTAATGGACGAAAAAAGAAGGGTAAATCAACAGGAGATGAAAACGCCGGGTCGTAGAGGTGAAAAAATAAAGCAAGAAGAACTTGACAGGGAATTTGTTAGACGGAGTAAGCTAAAGGAAGTTGGACTTTAGAACAGAAATATCTTAGCTTATATCAAGTATACTTTATACTTTTTTGGGTTTACCAATATCCACATCGTCTAACAATAATTGAAGAGTGTTCAGCCAGTAATTCCATTGGCAACAAGTACGGAATAACAACCAAGTCCACAATCCTCACAAATAGGCTTCAACGACTCTCTATTTGCACTTCCTATACAACAAGGCTTCTTTTCTCTTCCCATATGATCTAAAGAGAGGATTGCCCATGAAGTACCTTGTATTACAGAATTCATATCGTAAGATAGTATCAGAATCTGACAGCCAGTGGCTCCCACTCTTTATAAGACGATTATGATTTGGTATGCTTAATCAGTTGGGTAACAAACAGCTCTGTATAGTTTATCTTGTTTCGCTTATTTTGGTTATCTCCCCTAATATCAAAATTCAAGCTGAATCAATTGTATTCTTGGTTGAAGCGCAACAAGAGCAGGGTAAAAATACCACAACGGCAACTGATTTGACAAAAATGAGAAACAATGCAATCATTCCTCAAGCACAAAATATTAATGAATCAAATTTGGAACTAATCAAGATTTGTACATCTTCTCCAAACTTAGAATGTGTTAATAATATGATAAATATCCATAATGATTGCATTGCTTATCCTGAGTACGTTGCTACACATATATCAAGTTGTGATGATTCAAGGTTGATTAGTTATCTAATATCAAGAGGACTATTGGAATAAGATATACGATTTAATTTTTCACACATCAATTATGGATCTGTTCTGTTATCGATCGAGCCATAGGTAAGTATATTTGACTTTCTCTTTATGAATGGGAATAGTTTCTCTGATCTCATTTATCTATAACATGTTTATACCCATGAACGCAATATGTAGCTGAACCTACTTACTAGTAGGGTTCAAATCCCACAGGCCCCAAGTAACTAATTTCTAAAGTATTCAAGTAGGGGCTTTAATTATCAAGATGTTAGCCGTCCCAATATGTTCCCGGTTATTGTGTAGCTGAAGTTCGTCTTGTAAACCAAGAAAAAACACCCACATTATTCACATCTATATTTTTTTGAAGAGATTGGTTATCATTGTTCGTTATGTCATTTATAGATTGTATGAAACTGTAATAAAACATGGTAAAATATCTTGCTGTTTCGAATAATTTTATATATGCTTCAGCTAATGCTCTGGAATAGTGCCTGTACAGTGGGATCCACTCTTCCAGATTGAGTCATTGCAATACAGTGAGTTGACATAAATGACTGCGCTCCACCAAGTCTAGTTTCCCATTTTGGTAACATCTCCGTTTCACATTGCTTGTTTATAGTATTAATATATTCAGAGAAAAGGAGCCAAGGGTCATCAAAACCAACTCTAGCTGCAATATCCATAAAAGAAACGTTCTGGTTTGCTCTGGCTGCTGCCCTCTCCAAATCCAAGACAAACTCCTTTTGTACTTCAACGTCTGCTCTGGTTCCTATTCTTGTGAGATGACCAGCAACTATTGTATCAAAGTCATAACTTTTCAAGACAGTATCATGCGCCTTAATAAATCCTGCTGTATCTTTTGCTATTGCTAAATAGGCAAATGGAACCCACCCTGGAAATATTATGTCAACCAGCATGAGCACTTTTTGTTTTGGAGCATAAATGAATATGTTTCCAGGTAAATGGTTGTTACCATGATAATCCAACTGGAGCGTTTGATTTCCAAGTTGTAGTGTCATATTTTTAGCAAAAGTTAAAGTTGGAAGAGGTGGTACTGCGGATTTGTTGGTAGCTGTATTCATTGCTCTTTGCAACTCATTTGCTGTTTCTTGTTGGGCGATAAAGGTTGCATTCTTGGGAAACACTCCTGCAGATCCAATATGATCCAAATGGGCATGACTATAGATTACGTGTGAAACCGGTTTGTTGGTTATTTCTGCAATGGCTTTGAGGTACTTATCCCCTAAAGTTGGAGGGGCGTCAATAGCAATGACTCCTTGATTTGTCACCATAAACATGGCATTGTAGCTGCCATCAGCAACTGAATACAACTGGTTACCTATTTCTTGAACTAAATATCCTTTTTCACTTGGAATAGTAGGCCCTTTAGCTGTTTGAGGTATTGTTGTGGTAGCAGGAGTTTTTATTACACTACTTTTACTCACATTGCTGCTATTACTAGGTCCCTGCTGATCGGCTGATGATACAAAATTTAGATAAGTCTCCTCTTGACTACCTTCTTCCTCTTCCCCATATACACGTTCAAATAGTTGTGAAGTTGTCGGGAGACCGATAGATAGTAAACCATTCAATAGTTGGACCGGTAAAATGACGGCAACACTTGATGCAATTAATATCATAAACGGTATAGATCTTCGTAGGATTCTATGCATTGATAGCAATATTTCGTATGTCTATAAATGCTTTAATATCAATTGATGTCAGTGCTACTATCTTGGCCCCTTGAATGTTATAAATAACCCAAGTAATAGTCCACCTGACAAACTACATACACTAGTGTAGTGCACTCCACTAAACCAGGACCACCAAGCTTCTAACTACCTATGAATAAAATGGGACCCAAAATCATGTCAAATATGGTTCACAAACCACTGACCCCCAGCAAGTGGGTTCATATACTTTGGTCAAGCATACTCAGATGCGTGGAAATTTTCAAGGAAGGTAACAGATGCCTGCTAAGCCAACAACTACTATTAGCAAGATTCAAACAGTTCGAAACTCTACCAATGTTGTGATAATAAGTTATTTCTATAATTATATGAAAAGTAGTCGTGTATCAGAAAATCATCATGATAATTGTTTGAAGGTTGCTATTGCCTTTGCAAAATTTCTTTGACCTGATACCAAATGATCCGGAGGCTTAACAGTAATCTCTTTCGAAGATTGTGCAGCTGATTTCCTTGGTATCTGCTTAGGTCAAGGATTCAATCTTATTCCACACTAAGGGAACTAACCTAATTGCATCTGCTACCATTATGTCAAGTAATGAACACGCTTCCTTTATTTCAGGGTCTTTCAGAAATCCGATGTTAGTATAATTAGTATCACGCATAGGATATCGTGCATAAGTGTCCATCCCATCTAGAACGATAAAGAGGAACTGTGACAATGTATTAAACTTGAGATACCTAGTCTTGGGAATCGTATACTGTTCACGCAGGACTCCCCATAATGGATTAGCACCATGAGATGAAATGCCTTCAGTTAACCTTCTGTAAAACAGTTCATAAATGCCCCTGACATTGAGCGTGTAAAGTGCTATCAGGGATGTCATATCGGGTTTTCGAGATTGAATTTTCTTAATCGAATCGTCAGCTCTTCGGATTAATTCGTCGCTTTCCTTTCCTCCTCGCTTTACATGCAATTTTTTCTCATAATCCATGAAGATATTTGCTATTATTGTGGTGATCTTCAACAGTTTATGCCGATGAATCTTTTTCAGTCCAATGAACACTTCGTCCTCTGACTTCTCTTCGTAACTGACTTGATATAATGCGACGACAGATTTAGCGGCCTTTTCACATGCTTGTGAGTAAAAGTAAATTGCTTGTGGGTAAAGGTTATTTTTTGCCAGAATATTAGCTGCTTCTAGATCGGTTTTGGCTATATCATATAATCTATGATGTAGCGAAGACATCCCCTCTGATCTATGATGTTGTTATTTATAAAATCAAAGAGGTTAGGGAGGGTTTACTGAAGTTGCTTAATTATTACTATTATTTCAATCAGATGAAGAATGAAGGGGACGGCATCACCAACACTGGTTCATTTGGCAAGATCCAGTTAGTCGTTTAGTCAGTATTAGTAAATATGTTGCAGAATAAGTGGTATATCTTATGTTTTGTCGCCTCATGCACGAACCGTAAACACAAATAAATGTCAAATAAGAGACAAAACAGTAAATTTCACCAAAAACCCAGCCATAACATGCTCAAAAATATCATATGCGATGTTGATACATAGTTATATAGTGCGATAGATACTTGCTTTATAGGAAGGTAAACGACACTGGGAAACAATACCCTTCACAGACATAATGATCAAATACAAGAAAGTAAGGAAATACTTTCGCCCTTCACTAAACGAATCCTAATAGTAGATGACGATCCTGACATTACTTATACATTCAAAAAGGCCTTTGAGGAAGCAAATCGAATTGGTGGCAATAAGACTTCTTTTCATGTTAATATATATAATGATCCTCTATTGGCTCTTTCGGAGTTCAAACCAGACTTCTATGATCTGATGTTAGTCGACATTAATATGCCTAAAATGAATGGCTTTGATCTTTGTGTAAAGGTATTTGAGGTGGATATTAATCCTAGAGTTTGCTTTATGTCAGCTGGTCTCATAAATCAGGAGGCATTACAAGAACAGTATCCATCTCTAAGTTTTGGCTGTTTCATAAAAAAGCCTATCACAATGGAAAACTTAGTTAGAAAAGTAAAAGCAGAATTGGAATAAAATATCGTCATAGTTGGGTCAGCACTTATTGCCCAGTGCAATTTTTTGACGGTTTACTTATTAAGTTCCATCTGCATTGTATTTGTAGTCGACTGTGGCATTATAGGCTTTAATAATACATTACATTGAAGACGCCAGGAGATAACCGACAAAGTTTGGTGAAATCGCCATTATATGTTATTAGTTAAAAATACGCGCATTATATCAAATACCATTGATGGTTTCTCAGAAAACGGTGTGTGACCAGTATTTTCCACGATCTGAAGTTGGCTATATTTGAGTGCCTTATTAAACTGTTTTGAATGTTCAACTGGTATTAACTTATCAGCAGCACCACATATGATCAGAGTTGGTATATTCTCAATCCTTTGTAATTCTGATGATTCAATATGCTTTTTTGTACTATTTTCGAAAGCTGATTTAAATGCATATTTCGCCCCTGCCAAGTTAATTCTTTTAATAAAGGCGTCAACGAGCGTAGGATTGAGTAATGCTGGATTTCCCAGCATCTGTTCGAATACATTTTTAACATTTTCAAACGATGGATTTAATGCAGCATTAAGGTATTGTTCAAGGAGGAGTGTTGGCTCCTTAAGCATTCCAGAAGAGTTTATGAGAACAAGTTTTTCTATCAGATCCTGGCCTTCTATGGCTACTTTTGCGGCTATATATCCTCCAAGTGAATGACCTACTATTATTGTTTTGCAACTATCATCATTGCTCTCATCATCATTCCAAATTTGCTTACATTCAATGAAGTCTCTAATGAATTTGCTAAAATACTCTATTGTGTAGTCTACTGTTACGGGTTTATCACTCCCACCAAAACCTATGAGGTCAACGGCTACTATTGGATGGAAATATCTGGATAAAGCATCAGGGATATCCAACCATCTATCAGATGATGCTCCTAGACCATGGATAAATAAAATATTTTTCTTTTTCGAACTATTACGTTTTTCAGATTTCAGATACCTTATCTCGAAATCATTTAGCATTACTTTATTCTCCTTCACTTCTTCCACCTGAGGGTACGTCAGGTCTCTTGTTATTATAAATATTTGATGAGTGGGGACCAGGAGAAAGTTAAGTCAAAAGAACTATGACCGGTAGTTGTTCACTCCTGGTCTTCTTCTCCTCCTCCCTTCTTTTGGAATATGTTCAAATCCATCTTTGTGTCAAGCATTCGCCACTAAGCTTAAAGCTAGGTGCCGACTGTTCTGTCATCCTTTTTTCCTCTAGTCTCTATAATTACCAAGTCTAAATATCGTCTAGCTTCATTATCATCTAACATTGCAGATTCTACTCCTGTTTCTTTTCCCATAGCATCTGCGTGTTGGTGGATTAGTTTTACAAGCTTTCCCATAATCTCTGCATTGTCTTGTGCACTACCTAAAGTATCTAGCAGAGCATACTCCTTTACATATTTTCTGGCTACTTGACGCAATTCTGCATCTTGGGCCACTGACAGTGCGACAGAGTATATTCCTATGCTAAAGAGAAAAGAAGCAAACACAAGAAAGGCACGTTGAATTGCTCCAAAGGGTGGATAAGAGTTGTTGGTTATCCAGTTATTGGTCGTTGGAGAAATCAAAATGGTTGCCACTGCTGCTATAATCAAATAGTTAATGATCTTATTACGAGAAGAGGTAGCTTGCCGTCCAAGTGTTTTTGCTACTAAAATAAATGCATAAGCTATTACAAAATCAGCTGCAACCCATCCTGCAGTACCCATTACCCTAAAGACAAGGAACTGGGACTCCATATACACCATATAACTTCCAGTTGACTTTATAAATTGAGGACCAAATACCCCAGTTAAAAAAAGTACGGGTGGTAAAATTATAATTGTCCAAAATATTGCACTTCCTATCTGATCCTTAAAATAACGAAGGAAAAATGCAACACCAATTATTTCTGCGATAGCAATGGCAGTAACTTGAGGGACAAGAAACCCATAGAGATGAATGATAAGTTGTTCAGGAGTTAATTGTCTGTGTGCCATAGAATTGCTAGCGGGGTAATTTGCATCTATGGAGGGTGGTCTTGAAACGAATAATTGTTTTATATCGAGTGTAATAGCAACTGTCTGGCTGATGCAAAGGAGCATCGATGATACAGCAAATGCCAATATCATGATATAGTGTCGTTTGTTGGCACTCGATTTGAACCATGACAAGAATTTGTAAGTGCGAAAACCAAAGAACAAGAGGGCTACTGTAGTTATTAAGAGAAGTACAGTCAGCAGGTGAGTGCTATATTGTGAAAATAACACCATTTCAACAATGATAGCTCCAAAGACGACTAAAAGTGCATAAAGAAAAATAGGTGTCGCCTTGTACAGCCTATTAAAAAACGAAGGAGCCTGAAGGTCTTTGCGCAATGCAACCATATAATCTCTAAGGGCATACAGACTTGCAAAAAATACAGTGATAGTCATTGCTATAAATAATATTACACCAAAAGGAGAAGTAAGAGGCTTTCCTAAAACGTCAAAAAAGGTGCCAAAGATTACATCAGTAATTATTATGGCCCAAGCAATAAACGTCATCAAATAAGTTTTTTTGTTAATGATACTTGTAGTGACTACCAATGGTATTATTGTAGTCGAAACATAGTTATATACTTCTCCTCACATGACGTTAATCCTTCTCCATACATGGTTTAATGATTGAGACTAATTGGTAACAGGTTAGATCGTTATCACTTTGGCTATATTCAGGTAATACTTTTCAAACCTGAGTTTTCGCCCGAAAGAAAATGTGCTAGTGAAGGGTCTATAATCAAATCTCATCGGAGAACCTGAATCTTCACCTTGGAATTCTCCCAGCTGCTACGACCAAAACTAACAACAATCATAATTAAAAGGATATCTTACTTTTTCTGAAGCTGCTGCTAGTACCAGATCTAGTAGTGAACTTCGCTTTGATTTATCGATATCCATTTCTAAGAGTTAAGAATGATAATGACAAATAATAGCCATTCAAATGAGAAAAATCCCTCTTACTAGGTTTATTTCAGTGGTAATAGCATTCACATTCACATTTTTAGGATTGTTTATTCTTCTATCTAGCAGCCAAGTAATGGGATCTTCTCAATCTCTAATACAACAATTCCCCTTTCCCCCTCTCCCAGAACTATCTACAACCCAAAAGAGTGCTTCAACAAGCCTAACTTGCACATTGAGACCATCATTAACTGAAGTGGAAAACACACCACAGCAAATTGAAGGACCATATTTTGTAGACGAAATGCCCAATCGTTCTGATATTAGATTAGATACTTCTGATGGTTCTTTACAAGATGGTATACCGTTACATCTCATACTTCACGTGTATGATCTACCAGATGACAATGGTTCATGCATTCCCCTTAGTGATGCCAAAATAGACATATGGCATGCTAATTCTCAGGGAGTTTACTCAGGTGTTCGCGATGCCGGAACTGGACAAAATAATTACCTACGTGGATACCAGATGACAGACGGAAGCGGAACTGCACAATTTACTACAATTTATCCTGGCTGGTATGAGGGTAGAGCTATTCACATACATGTCAAGGTACGCAGCTTAGAGCGGTCAACCGATACCTTGGAATGGACATCACAGTTTTACCTTAATAATTCTGTCAATGAATTGGTTCACACAAAACCTCCATACAACAACCATGGTCCTGTTGACATAACAAATGAAGAAGATTTTATTTATACAGGGCCTTCAACTGATGGGCTTTTCAAAACTAATAGCGGACAGCATTTAATGCTTAAACTAAATGGGAATGAACAACAAGGCTACACTGTGACTTTCAATATAGGAATAAACGCAAGGTAGTTTCAATTATAAATTTTTACAAAAAATAATTGTAGTACGGAACAAGAGCTTGGAAGATAAAAAAGACTAACCAGAATAGAATATCGAAATATGCTATATCTACTTAATTTGGAGAGCACAGAGCAGCTAGAGTTGGAAGATCAAGAAGTATAGACAAGAAGATATTAAAATAGCAGGAGCAATATTTAAAGTTGCTAATAGCAGATATACTATGGTTGTATGTTAGCTAATTTAGAGGTTATAGAAAATCCAAAGGAATCAGTAGATCGTGCTTATGATATTTCGATTGCTGCAAGAGAGGAGTTGTTGGTAGCATATCCTACGGTCAATTCTTTTCGACGGAATGTACGCGCAGGTATGTCGGTGCAGCTTCTAAAAAAAGAGTATTCAGAAGATAGCTTTACACTTAGAATACTTACACCTGTAGATAACCAAATTGTGCAGATAGTAAATGAATTAAAAACGGCTTTATCGCAACTTGATATTAGAACTATAAATGAGAATACAGAAAGCAATAGAGTTATCATTGTATTAGCTGACAGAAAAGAATCCCTTATAGTAGAGATAAAAGACAATACAAAAGATAATATGTACGAAGCAGCAGGATCATCAATATACTCTAATAGTAAACCAATTGTTTTGTCCTATATTGCCATATTTGAAACTCTTTGGAAGCAAAGCCAGCCCCTTGTTTCTTAAAAGGAGTATTTTTCTGGCCTCGAATAAATTAATGTCATCAGACAATTTAAGAATAGCATAAAATCTTCTTGATATACTCCATTGAATCTCATGACAATAGTCATGACGTTCAATTGTAAAAACTCTAAGTTAAGTTATCGTGCCATAGTAACAGTGATTATACAGTAGGTTATAATACTTTGAGAGAGCAAAGTCCCTAAATGCACCAACGCGATCAGGGAGCCCTTTTAGTTATTTTACTTCCTCAATCTCTCGTTTGTCATTGACATAAAGTCCAATGATTTGTGCATGCAAATTCCATGAGGATACTTCACGCATCGCCATCCGTATATGCATAAAGTGATGTTCCTTAGTTACTGGGTTTCCTGCGCAATCATAATGTCCCACTAGTGCTATTATCCAAGAAGCATGCTTCTCAGTCGAAATGGAGACTGCTTTTCTGATAAGTGCAATTTCTTCTGTGTGCTTCCCACTAGAAAAGAGTCCGTCAGCACCTGGAAACGTCACCATGTCAACTCCATCAATGTTATAGTTCTGCTTCATGTGATCTATTACAACCTGCTGAGTTCTGCCATCTATACAATTTATTGCAGTTCCAAATCTGAAACTATTCATCATTTCTGAATACCTCTAGAGTATTTGCGGAGTAGTCACTATCTTTCCGAACAGTTGCGAGTCTGCCATCTTGATATGCCCTTCAACCATATCACTAAATGGAAGGATTGTATCAATCACTGGCCTTATCTTTTCGTTGCTGACCCAACCTATCACTTCTTCCAAACCTGCCTTCGTTCCCTGTGTTGCCCCCAACAGATTGATCCCTTTAAAGAAAAGATATCGGAGGTCGATTGTTGAGAGGTAGCCGGTGGTCGCACCGGTGGATACAAGTGTCCCCCCTATCTTCAATAGTGCAACTTCTTGGGGGAACACAGTCTTGCCAATATGCTCATAGACTACATCCACTCCTTGTCTGTTTGTTATTTCACGCACCTTCTTATACCAATCAGACTCGCGATGATTGACTACAAAGTCAGCGCCAAGCTGCAAGCACTTTTCCATTTTGTCCTTATTTCCTGCCGTAGCTATTACATCGCAGTTGAATAATTTAGCAATTTGTATGCCGGCTATTCCCATTCCGCTTCCCCCACCCATTATCAGAATCGTCTGTCCCGGCCTTATCCTCGCTCTGGTAACAAGCATGTGCCAGGCTGTCATGCCTACCATTGAAATTGCCGCTGCATCAGTAAATGATACGTTATCCGGGAGTTTTACCACATTGACCTCTGGTAGATGTGTGTACTGCGCAAAGCCGCCCCATAGCGGACCTGTCTGAAAGCCCCATACTTGCCTGTTGCCGCAATCATATTCCCTTCCAGATGTGCATTCATAACATACTCTGCAAGTCAGGTTTGGGTATGACGTGACTCTATCTCCAACCTTGATACTAGTCGTGACATTCTCACCAACTTCAGCAACCGTCCCGGCGACGTCGCTTCCTGATATGTGAGGCATAGGAATCTTGATTGGTTCACCCCAAATGCCCCAGAGATCATTATAGTTGTATGCTGCCGCTTCAACTTTTATCAAAACCTCATTGCCTCTTGGTTTTGGTGTATCAATGTCTTCGATTTTGACTACTTGCCTGGGATCTTTGTGATATTGTCTATAGACTGCTGCTTTCATCTATACCTTGTCAACTAGTCCACTGATATACTGTCCTATATATTCTTCATAATTGGTTTGGCATGGGACCTAAAATCATGTCAATTATGGTTCAAAGACCACTGGCCCAATGTGATATTAGTTCTCTAATTGGATTCACTCGTAATAGAAAAAAGAAGAGCGGAACAAAATAGGTGCCAGTTGAAAAGATAGAAAAATAAAGAAATCGGAACAAATAGAGGTAGAAGAATCTGATGCATCTCCGCTATTTGTTGAGGCGGTTAGATTACAAGTCACAAGTGATTATTATCTTAGATGATTGAGGATCCTCTTTAATCATAAAGGTTTACCACCAGGAGGAACGATGAAAGAGAGATACAATCTATTTGCTTCGAAGGGAAAAAAAATCCAAAATTGGGTATTTAGTTATCTTGTGCAGAAGAGATTATGAGAAGACAGCAATAACAATAAGTTGTCTCGAAACATAAAAAAATAATCCAAGAAGGGAGACTTTTGATCAGGTCAATTAGTCCTAAACCCTATATTTTTCCAACTCACTTATTGTAAGTTTTAAGAGAACTTCTGCACCATTATATCCATCGACCTGTGACTTGGGAATTTTGTATTCTTCCCTTGCACCTTCGGTTATAATTACTACAGAGTCTGCATCTGTCGCGTCGACATTTCCAGCATCTTGTCCGTCACTAGACCTCACATTCTTGTGTACTATACTATCCCAATCCAATACTACTGGCTCAGTCATGTACAGCTATAATATTATCAAGACTCGTATTAAAAACATGAATAACTTTGTTAACGTCACATACGCCAGATAAAGAATGAGGTAATAAAAATAGTTCAACAACATAAAAAAACATAAACAGGCATTTCCAAATCTACAAATTGGTTTCCTTACCTTACCTTTTGCAGCATAGTCTAATGCCTCATACAGGTGCTCTCTATCATTTTGTACTCATACCGAACAACTGATTTAAGCTAGAGTGTCCCTCTTCTTATAAGAGCACATGATTTAATGTAGAAATGATTCGGCGATATCATATGGGACCTAAAGTCATGTCAAATTTGGTTCACAAACCACCTGCTCCAGCTATAATACAGAATTGACTCGAAATGGTCGTTAACTGTAAAGCATCAAAATGAAAGGGTCACAAGTTGTAACTACTCATAAGCTTCTATTGAACTAACTTGTATGCTACAAGTTTGTTGTCCTGCATAACAGGTATTATCATAATACCTTGACTTGGTATGAATCCTAGGTCAGCAGTCCCTTGTGTACCTAACTCTATCAAAGTTGAGTACCCTGATCCGTTTGCATTAACATCATACAACCTTCCTCCAGGATTGTCAGTAACATAGTAATGTGTTTCAGTAGCGTCAGATTCTATCCCATCAAGGCCACCAAAAGGAGAAGTCGATCCTTCCTTTCCTAAGCTACTTATTGACTTATTTTTTAAATCGACGACTTCTATCCCGGCACCAGGTTTACTCATCTCTCCCAATGAAGCAATAATTAGCCTATTTTTACTATTGTCAACATGTAATCCGTTAGGGCCATTTAATTGTGGGCTTTGTAACCAAGCTTGTAAAGTCGTACTATTACTATTATTAGCATCTCTATTTAGCTTGTAGATAGTATTGGTAACTGTATCCGATACATAGATATTTCCTTGATTATCCATCGCAACATCATTAAGAAACACGCTTCCAGGTGCGTTGAATCTCTTGACTATTTTTTCACCATCAATATCAATCTCGACTAAATCTGTGATATCTGAAACATACAACCTATCATTATTGTTAGCAACAGCCATACCTTTAGGAGCATTTAGTCCTGTAATCCAGTTCAATTCAACAATGCTACCGTTAGAGGATGAGACTGTAGAAATGAATCCGTTCTGATCCTTTTGGTCTGGTTTTCCATTGATATTGGAAACGAATAATAAATTTTGTTTGGGTGCATATACTACTGATTCTGGGTTTTTCAAGTCAACTGGTGTTTCCCATATTTTGTTGAACTTTATTTGTCCTACTTGTTGCTGCTCTTGTGCCTGTCCCTGTGCTCGTGCTTGATTAATGTTGTCTATCATATTTATTCTCGCCCCACTAAATAGCATTATTCCAGATATTGCTACTAAAAATAAAGTTGCCAAAACTAATGATTTCTGTGGAAGCTTTTTATTATTTGCTATCAATGTCCAAGAACTATTAGAAATGATTAATAAACCTAACACCTCATTTTCATTCATAGTCAGCCCTTGATTTTGTTTTGTCGTACTTGAAAGTCAAAAAATTTATTGTGCAAATCATAATTCTAACGGTATGTAATAAACTGATTTTGGTCATTAAGTTCCAATTTTTTGTGTGTACTATTTAGAGTCTGAATGCCAGCATAGTCACTTTACCGGGGAAATCCGAAAAAGAATAGACGATCACTGTTGTTGTAACAACAGTTGTATCACCGTAACTGCTACAGGAATAACAGTTGCAAAGAAAATGGCCATGTCTTTTATCTTCTTCCCTATCGATTCGTCAACTAAAAATGTGGCGTTATTTTTAATGTTAAGTATTTTCGAAAGACTCTTTATTGGCTCATATTTATCCTTGCTTTCAAATGAATCAGATATCAATTGCATTGATTCATTTTTATTTAAATCAGGGTCTGACAAAATCTTAGAATAAATTCTCTTACTATTATTGATCTCAAGGTTTATTGTTCTTCGTAAAAATTTATCGTATATCCTTGTACCTTTAACGAGATACTCAGCTTTCTTCGATTCCTCCTTTTCGTGTATTGTAGTTTGAAACAATAATTTTGCAAAATAATACCATAACCCTTTTCTTACTGCTATTAATATCATCCAAATAATGCCTGCCGTAACTGAGAATCCCAAATTTATCATTAATCCATTGAGAGTAATTCGCAGGATATTACCACCCGATAAACTGGCATCACTCAATGGCGGCTCACCAAAACAACATAAGGTTATATTATATTCTCCGATGGGCTCTCCTATTTCATGATATAACCAGTTAATTGAATAGAATAATAATTGTTATAATTGTAGTAAGAGACTAAACTAGTTAGAGAAAAAAAAGAGATAAGGGCGATCAGTATAGGAACCTCAACATAAAGTATTTTCTTAATGCATGACTGTTCTATCAGTAGATTTGGAATACCCCTTCTTTCGATGATACTAAATTTGAATGGATAAAAAGCGTAGACAAGACTACTGATAGAAATTAGATATATGTATGAAAACCAATAAGGGAATCCTATGAGGTTGGATACCACGATTGGTGAAAGACTACTTATTGCAGGAGCTACGACTGTAAGTGAGAAAGGTATAACAACCAGCATAATTATGGGGAGAACCCTGGGAGAAGTTAGCCACACCTTGATTTCTTATTCTAGAACTTCGATGTCTCAGGAAGAGCGGATGCAAAAACTCGCGCCTTTATTCTTCGCCCCAGCTAGCTGGTTTAAAGCACATTCAGATTACTCAAACTACTTTCGAATTCCTGAGAGTTTCCAATTCCTCAACAAACACATCTGCAACAATTAGATGCAGTGGCGATCTGGACTGGCACCCGTAATGCTCTTTCAAGTATTACTCAACCTACCTTGGTCATAGTTGGAATGAATGATGATGCGGCGCCAGACTCTTTGACCTTAGCAGAAGGAATTCCAGGATCGTGGCTCATACGAATAAGGGATGCCGGACACGGTCTAATGTATCAGCATCCTGATGTGTTTAACGAATTATTAATGACTTTTTTAGAAAATAGCAGTGAACCAAAGGAATTAAGTTAGAACCGTCGAATATGGTTCACAAACCACTGGCCCCACTGTGATATTGCGCCAAGGAAATTACGGGAAGACAGCAGGAATCAGATTAAATGTTACTCGTAATTTTTTTTACTAAATACAAATTCAAAAATAAATAGAAAAGAAAATTGGGGATCCATCATCTGGAATATAATCCTTTGAGCTCTACGAGTCGACGCATCAACTCTGGTGGTTCTTGATTGCTTAGAATTGCTTCAAGCCGATCTAAGTATGCATGCCAACCGGGGGCGAAAATCAAAGCTGTCGGTTTGGTGAGGCGGCTATGAGTTACACTAAGGATTGTATCTGAATCGCCGTCCTGCCTGAGTTCCCATTGGACGAGAGATTCAGGTTCTCCATGAGGGAACGCTGGATTAGGAGAGATATGCCATTCATGCTCAAAAACGCGGTGAAGATCGCTGACCAGAATCTCCAGTTACGTGGGATCCTGATAGAGAATTGACAATATCTATTGCTCCACCCTTGTACCCGTCGAAGGTTCCACTGTAATCGGGTAACCATCTGAATATCTCTTTTTGATCTGTAATTGCTTTCCAGACTTTCTCTATTGGATGAGAAAGTCGTCGTTCAAACTTTAGTGTTCCGTAAATTCCTTCAATGGTTATTGTTCCTTTAGATTCAGTATTTAGTATTTTTTCGTTCGGATTTTTATTTTTTATTTCAATGCTTTTCGTATCTGGATTGTACTGTTGCAGATACTTATCCTTAGAGAAAGTGAAACTTGCGATATTGGACAACTCTAGCACCCGCAGTTGTAATAATGAAAAGTATGACTCCGGATGGAGAAGAGAATGATACATGATAAAAATAATCTTACTATTTTTCCCCGCCTTTTGGAATATACCTGGGTTTGGTGCCAAGTGTGAGAAATGTGCAACGACAAATACGATAACCTTGGAGAGGAGTGAACCTAATAAGGGGGTATAGTCTAATATTACTAAAGTAGCTGTATTAGTGTTCTTGTGTTCTAGTAACAGTATATCTAAAATTTCTTAATTTAATATAGGACTATTGAGACACGATAGCATGGCACTTGTTTTATTTTCATTATGGAAAATTAATCACTTCTGGTTCATGTGCCTCCGAGTTTGTTCCCATCTTGCACATAAGTTTACCGCAGGTGCTCCCCGTTATTTCACTTTCTTCAACTGGCACAAGAATAGCAAGAAAATTCTCTCTTGGCCTTACTTTACTCGAAGCAAATGAGAATTTCGCCTCTAGCGTACTGGGTGGAACGAATTTAAGTTGCTTTATTTGACCTATGTCTCGGTTAGGAAAAACTACTCCATAATAATTGTGTTCATCATCGTCGACGCTTGGATGTCTGATAATGACTTTGAAGACCATTATCTTTACTACGTTTTGGAACTATTTAATGCTTTTAAATTACTAACATTCTATCATTTTTTATTACAAATACGGATAAACAAAGCCCATTATCACACATATTTTTGAATACGAAAATAGACCTCCTCTCCACAGCAACCATAATGCAACATGGATCTGCAGCCAGGTCTTCATCAATTAGCCCTGATGTGGTTCTACTGCAACGTCTAGGATCTCAGAAAGGCCAGCAGGTCAGCGTTGACCTGATCCTGAAGTGTGGCTGTGAGGCCATGTGGCGCACCCGGATAGTAGATTTCCTTCGCGCCTTTGATGAGCCTGGCTGATTTCTTAGCTGCGTCTTTGACGGGAACGATCTGGTCGTCCTCACCGTGCATGACAAGGGTCGGGACATCGAACTTTTTGAGGTCTTCGGTGAAATCGGTCTCAGAGAAGGCCTTGATGCTTTCATACGCATTCTTGAGGCCGGCCTGCATGCTCCAAAGCCAGAACTGATCTAGGATTCCTTTGGAGACCTTGGCACCTTCCCTGTTGGCACCGTAGAATGATATGGCTAGATCCTTGTAGAATTGCGAGCGATCCTTGATAAGACTCGAACGCATGTCATCAAACACTTCTATCGGCAGACCCTCCGGATTGGTGGCGGTCTTAACCATGATCGGGGGCACAGCCGCTATCAGGACAGCCTTGGCCACCCGCTTTGTTCCATGGCGACCGATATATCGGGCGACTTCACCTCCACCAGTGGAGTGCCCCACAAGCGTGGCATCGTTGAGATCAAGCGCTTCAATCACGGCTGCAAGATCGTCTGCATAGCCGTCCATGTCGTTCCGCGAGGAGGCCTGGCTTGACCGGCCATGTCCACGACGGTCGTGAGCAACTACGCGAAAGCCATTTTGGACAAGGAACAGCATTTGGCCGTCCCACGCGTCAGAACTCAGAGGCCAGCCGTGCGAAAAGGTTACGACAGGACCTTTACCCCAGTCCTTATAGTAGATTTCAGTCCCGTCCTTGGTAACAATTGTGCTTGAAGCTATACTACTTTGTCACCCCTTTTGTTGCATTTAGGATTAATTCGGCGATCTCATCTGGGTGTGTTACAAGTGATGCATGGCTAGAGTTAAGAGATATAGTAGTAGCATTCATTCGTTTTGCAAATTGACGTTGTGCATCAGGAGGGATAATGTGGTCGCCCTCAGAAACCTCAAACCATGTGGGATGTTGCTTCCAAGCTGGAGGGCCAGATGGTTCAGTCAAAATTGATTGATGACCTGGCTTTTGCACAACGGCCATGGTTTCAGCTTCAGTCGCATTTGCATCCTGAACAAACGCTTGGTGGAACATCTCTGGGTTTATGTTACGTAAATCCTCCGCTATCGAAAACCAGAAATCCTGGAGGTAGTTTTGAAACATCGACGAAATTCCCGGTAGATTCACCCTCATCAGGAGCAAAGGCTGAAACGTAGACAAGCCCTGTTACATTTGGATTATTATAACCAGCATTTGGATTATTATAACCAGCATTCGTGGTTACAAATCCACCGTATGAGTGTCCTACGAGTATTGTTGGTCCTCCAACTAGGTCAATTGCACGCTTTACAGTAGCGACATCATCTGCCAGAGAATGGAGAGGAAGTTGCACTGCAATAACCCTGTGGCCTGCGTTCTCCAAAATAGGAATTACTTTATTCCATGAAGATCCATCAGCCCATATACCATGGACTAGAACGATATTAGTAGCGTTTGTTGCTGCCATACCCTGTACTCCTTGAGGTTGCATTAATGTCTTATTCTGTGGGGTAGCAAAGCCGGAATTGGTGGGAGGGATAAAGCCCAGAAGAAGAGTTATGCTCATACACAACAAACCTAGAAATTTTACATTTTGCCTAACTTTTTTGCACTCCTATATTTCAGTGACTTATATATAATATGCCAAATTGTTTGCGAAACTTTAGAAAAAACTTCTTATAATGTAATTATCATGACGATGATGGTTCCCAATCTTAAATATATCTTAGGTGCGATTTTGACATTTTCCCCACCTTGTCAGTTTGGCATCACATGTAAGAACGGCAGATGCTTAGACAATCCCAGTACCTAGAAATACAAGTTCATCTGGCGTAGAACCCAAGACTTAACGCGATATGCATTAATGTGATATGCAATTACAGATAGAGAAGTCGCATTAGTGGTCGTGTTTATTCTAACAGTGCGACGCACAGTCAAATTCCGTAATGGCTAAGTATTCAGCGTGTAGACTTTGTAAGGTCTATCAGTACCATAGTTAATATATTTCCATTTGTTATCGGGCATGGATAACTCGTGAAATTCTCTTTGTGTTTTATGGTCTAATGACTTGTATACATTCTCTCCTATAGATATTTTGTTCGCGCCTGTTAGAGAAGTTATCTTTGACGCTATATTCATACTATATCCCAGTACGTCAATAGGCGAGTCTTGGTTGTAGCCGTACTGAACAATTGCATTTTCTCCTGCGTCTATACCGATCTTGGTAAATAGTTCTGGATAACCAAATTTTTTATTGAGTATCCCATTAGTTTCCCTGATTACATTAATCATCGATTTGCCACATTCTACCAATGTGTCTGATGCAAGATATTTGTCCTTTTTGTTGACACGACTAGGAAAAAATGAGATTACTGCATCGCCTGCGTATTTTAAGACATATCCACCATGACTATCTACTACATGCGATATTTCGTGGGCAAATACTCTAATTACATCCACAAGTTTATCTATGGATAAGGTCATACTCATAGTAGTAGAGCCAGCCAGGTCAGCGTATAAAATAATGAGCAGAATCTTGGAACTAATGTGATTAAGAAGAAACTTTTGGCCACGTCTTATTGAAGCATGGATCATCTTTGGCCATAATTTATCAATTACCAAAGGTTCATGAATTTTATACCAATATGCCATTGATTCTTCTTCTTGTACACTCTGTTCTAGTAAGAGTGTAATCTCATGTTGCTGCGGCATATCCATCGTTTGTATTGTCTGTATTAGAGATTCATAACCCTTCAGTTCATTAAATTCTATTATGCGGTCTTGTTTGATTCGTACTAGTTCTTCTTCTTCTGGCATAGAATTGTCTCGAACGTTATCCTCTTTTTTTGACTCAGCGGTCGTTTCCGATCTCTTTTTCATAATAATCGTAGCAGCCGGGGCTAACCTTGATAAATCTGCTTTTGTATAAGTTGGCTTTCCTCCTAATTCTGTAATTATTCTCTGAAGTCTGCTTTTTTGTAAGCGTGTTTCTTCTAAATGTTGCTTTAGTCTTCGATTTAGTTCTTGTAGTGATGTCTGATCTATTCTTGACAATATTCTATCTATTGATGCATTTTCAACAGATAGTATTTCGTTTAGATCTTTAACTAGATTTGATTTCGATTGAACATTGTTTTTAGTATTATCATAATTCTTACTTTGAGACATGAGTATTACTTTAGTATGTTCGCTTATATCCTACATAAGATTATTTCTCTATTGATAGATAATATTTTAAATGGATCATTGAAGATACTTGCTGCAAAGGGTTATGAAGACGCAACGATACCAGATATTTCAAAACCTGCTGATGTTAGCAGAGGGTGGAGATAAAAAGAAATTCTGCGGGAGAAGTGGTAGAAGAAATGTTGGATTGGATACATCATAATTTACAACATCCAGATTTTTATGCTTTTTCTGTTTAAGATGTGATTTATCAGACACGGTAGAGATTAGAAACGAATTAGAGATCTGTGATGAAAAAGTTGTGAGGTACTATTGAAAAATAACTAGATGATGAAAGGGAATAGCATAACAAAATTCAATCCTGAGGAGATTAAGAGAAAGCAAAGGCCCCCCTTGCATTATCTGATAGGATTGCTTTCCATCTGAAAGTAAATCCTGATAGTGTGGACTTGAGGGATAAGAGATTTTGATTACAGATAAGAATTATGATGTTTCTCGCTTCGAGAAGTAAATACTCAATCTTGTCGTAAGTAGTATCACTGTCTTAATTCATAAAGAAATAATTCACTCATCCAAAATTAGCTGAGCAGCGCGCTTTGCACTACCAAAAGATGCATTAGATACTAAGCCCTCTTTGCCTACCCAGTCTCCTACTACATACAAATTGTCTGCAATCTTTGGGTCGAGCCTTCCGGCTAATCCGCCTCCTGCGGCAGTAACAAGAGCATTAGACACCACCATGTTGGGCAACGGCCTTTTCTTAACAAGCGCCTGTCTCCATCCTGGCTGCAGTAAATCAAGGATCTCCTCTAATTCCGGCTGGTCTTCTCTTGGCTTAGGTTCAATAGAAGTACCGAGATATTTTGCGACATGGATTAGTGCCCCACCTTCTGGAGCAAGTTTCGCATGTGTAGAATGAACTGAAAAATATAGTGGACGGTCTATTCCCAGAGCAAACAATGTGTCTTTGTCTGGTAGACTGCTAAGAGCAACGTCCAGGCAGACCAGGCGTATGGGTTTTGCATCTTTCGCTGCCTTGGATAGCACCTCTGGTCTCTCATTGTCATCGAAAAGGCTGTAGATTTCCTTTGGACCTGCCGCCATTACAACTATCTTTGCAGATACTTGGGTTTTGTCAGATAGAGTAATTAGCCATCCAGATGGATCAGCTCTTTTTACCTTCGTTGCCTTTTTCCCCATGACAATGCTTGTGTTTGCGTTTTTGGCGGCTGTTAGAAGTCCGTCTACAAAGGTCTGCCAGCCTCCATCTACATACATGACTCCATTTCTACTACCTGCATAGACTTGGCGAAGTGCAGATCCTGCACTCTGAATGTCTGGATCGTTTCCATATGTATTTAGTCTCACAAGTGTCTTTACCATTTCAGCAAATTTTTTGTCGTGAATATTCTTGTCTAACCATTCCTGTACAGTGACATTTTCTAGCTCTGAAAAATCGATCTTGGCAAGTGAATTAAAGAATTGACTATCAATTGACTCACCCGAACTTTCGTTATCCTTCCCAGATAGGCGACTGTATTCGGCTGGAACTTCATGTTTCTTGCCATCGATTATTAAATAGGCTTTGCTCGCAGCAATGCTTCCTGTATAAGGGATACCTATTTCTTTTAAAACTGAGTCTCCTGCGTCGGTGAGAAATAGGGCGTGTGGTCCTTGATTAAAATAAAAACCATCAAATACTGTCGTCCTTGCACGACCTCCAGTTTCTTTAGATGATTGTTCAAATAAGGTTACTGCCTTTCCAGAACGGGCAAGCAGTGTGGCAGTAGTAAGACCCGCAAGCCCTCCTCCAATAATTACGACATCTGAACTATCGACATTTGACATATTATAATCGTCTATCGAGAAGCGTCTGTTAAATGTTGCTCTCTACGGAATAATCAGCTTTAAGGCATTTGAATTTGAATTTTTTCTATCGCTCAATCGTTGTTGGGTATATAGTTAGAAGTAGTTCTACAGGATCTAATATATTTGGTTTGATTAACTGTCTGACTATAGATCACGCTATTTTATAATTGACAGACTTCAAAAACTAAATAAGTAATTCCAGACAAGTCACCTTAATCCAAATGAATCAAGCATATTATCGGAACTAAGATACGTACTCAAATGTAGTAACAAAAAAAAGACGGGAGTTTTGATTTAGATACGAGGCTATTCTTCTTCTTCGGCTTCATCATCTCCTTCCCCTCCGTCGACTACAGCATAACTTATGTCGGCGTCCTGATAGAGGAGGAACGAAAAGTATAGCGGTTGTTCAGGATTAGCAACGGGCCATGTCGTTGATTGGGATTGAGGTTCTGCAATGATTCCATTCCTAGGATTTGGTATAGATACAGGATAGTCAAACTGTGGTGGACTTGATAATGAAGGGTCCTTTGATCCGGGTGTGAACGATTGGGCCTGTTCCGCAGATAACTGGCCTACACCTGGCAATTCAACTCCATTTGGAATATTTACGCCAAACACAAATACCAAATTAGGAGTAGCTGCCTCGTCTCTCAAATCTCTATAGAAGGTCTTTTCATCCATAACATGTCCGACCATCACATGTGTGAATATGTCATCAGCCACTACTGTGTCATTGCCATCAGTGATGTCTGTAATCCTAGCGTGGCCATATAGAAATGCCAAATTTGATAATTGGGGAACATCTGACCTATCCACATGAGAAGCACCATGTTGTATTTGGTCAAATCCAACATTGTTTACATTAGCTGCGAATTCTGGGATTCTTGTTGGGAGCGCCGAATCAGGGGTATTCCACATTGTGTCTGTTAATGTCATTTGGTAAGTATGACCTTCGATTTGATGCGGTCCATAAGTCACAGGAGATATGTATGTTGCTTCAAATGAAGTCAAGTTATTTCTATTTCCCTCTTCAAATGTACCTGTAAATGTTGCTTCTACTCCTTGATTATCGCCCTCAGTTTCTCCAGCAGGTACTCCACAAGTCAGTGCATTGGCACAGGTAAAGACATCTGTAAATGGAAACAGACCTTCTGGACCAAATACATTTGTTAATCCGACCGCAGGCTGAAATAGGGCATTTGTTGCTTCAACATTTAGTACTGTGCTATTGATGTCAGGTTGAGGAAGAGTGCTTGCAGATTGTCCTTCTTCTTGCGCAACTGCTAATTTCACTTGGTTATGGGGGTAAGAGATATTGCCAGCAGCCAAAGTCAATATGGCTGCTATCATCGTTACCATAACCATAGTCCTTTTTGAACCATCCCTTAAAGGTCTTTTTTTTATTTTTTCTAAAGATATCATTGCCAGCTATCTTGTAGAATGCTATTTAATGAAATTCCCAGATCATTCCCAAATTACATCCAAATTCATTTATTGAGAGGTCTGATATGACTACAACAACGATAAATGAACTGTGTTTGTTTCACATTGATGGTACAAAAGGAAGCATTAACATGCAAGGATCATTGAATCCATATATTTTCTGACACCACTCATGGAGAAAAATTATGAATCATTCAGAGAGATTCAGGACAAAATTGGGAAAAAGTAGATTAACCATGAGAGGGGGTTGATATATTAGACCACGATGGACTTTATGATTGCTGCCGCTGTGGCTGCCTTATTGAATATTGGCTTGTTAGGTGCCATAGTACTCACCTATATTCAAAATATGCGACTAATAAGGTCCTACTTTACTATTGGTCTTGTTATGGTAGCATCCCTATTCATAGTACAGAATATAGTTGTCGTCATCTTCTGGTCTAATCTCTATATGGCTGGTCCATCGATAAAAAACATAGTTGATGCAGCGTCACCATACTTGTTTGCTATTAATGTAGCTCAGTCTGCTGGGTTGGCGATATTATTGTGGATAACTAGAAGATAAGATAATAGCTGGAAAATATGAGATTCAGAAGTGTTAATTTTTTATAATAAGTAAAGCAGCAGACTAAGACAAGCATGTGAGTTGAATCTTTCCACTTTCTGAATCAATGACCTATCTATTACATAAGGTTCAGGTTTGTTATCTGGAATATTATTTTGAAATCTCCAAAAATATCCAATTTAGGAAATCCTCTTATAGAGATTAATCCATAAAGATAGTCATAAGACAAGACGTGGTAGATGGACTTCGGGACATAAGAAATGTATTTCAGGGTTTGCAAACCCTATACGAGACATATCTTCCAAAGGTTGATCCCCTCCTCATCCACGATCTGCTAGTACGTGAAAAAGAGAAATCTGAAAAATCGCCATTCTATATGGTAGAGATATTTACAAAACTAGGGACTGATTCTGAAGAAATGAAGAATAAGATATTTAAGAAAACTGGCTGGCTTCCAACGATATTTGATCATGGCACACACTATGTAACTAACCAAAGATTAACATTGGAAGCGCTAAAAGAAATCTCTGACTCCGAAGACGTTTTAGAGGTTACAGGTGATTATACAGGGAGCGTTGGAGGTTGGGGAGCATCACATGAGGCTAAAGAGCACACTCATTAATTGTAGAAGAAACTCGCATATTTTATGTCGTTCATAAATTTCTTTTCTACTATTACTAACTGAGGTTTACTACTGATCAGTAATAAGAAAGGCGATGGTATTATGTATTCTATTATATTTTTTAGCTTCTAACCTAGAATCTAACATACTATGTTAGCATTGTAAATATTAATACAAGTTGAATAAAGTTAGACCCATGGCGAAGATTGCATTAATAGTTGGATCTGTTAGACGAGATCGTCAGGGGATCAAAGTTGCTCGCTGGATGGAAGAGAAATTGAGAATCCGTAACCATATGGTATTTTTTATTGATCCCCTAGAACTGAATCTCCCTTTGCTTGACAGAATGTATAAGGAGATGACAGATCCTTCAGAGAAAATGAAATCACTTAGAAACAAAATAAATGACGCGGACGGATATCTAGCAGTAACTCCTGAATATAATCGAAGCATATCTAGCGCAATGAAAAATACATTAGATTATTTTTTGGAAGAGTATTATTTTAAACCATCGGCTATTGTTTCATATTCCCCCGGAATGTTTGGTGGAATAAATGCTGCTCAGCAGCTCAGGCTAATATTCGCAGAGCTAGGAGCTCCGTCCATATCTTCATCTTTCACAATACCAAGAGTTCATAAAGTATTTGACGAGGATGGGAGACTAATGGATGAAGCGTATGACCTAAGGGTATTGAAATTTCTTGAAGAATATGAGTGGTATATTGAAGCATTCAAAAACCAAAGAAACGAAGGTACTCCCTACTAGCCATTAAAGTCCTTTTGTCTAGGTTTATCATGAAAAAGCAGGTTCCCTACAATGATATGATGATGATAATGTGTGTAACAGCTCATCCCATGACATTTTAGTCGAATCTTAGCTAACACATAGAGTATTGAAATTAAACTTTATATGAAATGCCGCATTAAAGCTCTCATTTGTATGTCAAATGTCGAATCCTATAGATGTGAATCATGCGGTAGTGTCTTTAGTTTACAAAAAGAGCTCAGTCAGCATGAAAACTATGCAAAATATAGGAGGCCAGGTTACTGCTGGCAATAAAACACCTCTAGTAGATAAAATAGTAGTTTGCATATTGTACGACTGCAAAAAACTAACATGCAGTTCTTACAAAATTGTAACCTGACTATTCCAACCTATCCATAATTTATTCTCTTGTTATGATTGAAGGACAACTCTACGATAACTCTATTCATCATTTAATCAACATCATTTCCTTTGATGCCATTTTCATTTTTGAGTTGTTCTTCTATTGAGACGATAATTATGATAGCGTTGGAAAAGAGGAACTCAAAAATATAATCATTAACAAAATTATGAGGGCTTGAATAGCAGAACAGCCCAAGTAGTAGAATGAAATTGTACAGGTTCATAAAAGACAAGCATTCTAGTACCATTTATCATCTCCATGACTGAACTTGGTTTTTGTTCCTTTAGCACAATGTTGAATGCTTGCAGATTTGCAAATGATTCATTTTGATTTGTTCTAAATAATTGTTTATTTGAATCAGCTACTTTTTGGCCATTTTGATCCACATATACAATTCGATCCCCATCTGTAAGATTTAATGATTGTAATGTATCACTGAATTTTGTCAGATTTAATCCACCTGACCATATGCCTGACAAAGTCATATTATTAATATTATTTCTATTACCATTATTATCGCTGGCAGAGAAATATAATGGGACTGCAATAATGGATTGTGGAAGACCTGAAGAGGCAGATATAATCACATTGCCAAGGTACGTATCACCTGTACTAATAGCTCCTTTATAGTAATCTCTAAAAGCAAAATTATTTCCAGTTAGGTTCTGTTGACGGGGATACGGTTCGTCCATATACATGTCACCATTTGGCATTAGGAAAAATATAGCCTCATAGTCTTTATCAGAGGCCAAAATATTACGCGCTACTATTCTTTTGGCAATATCAAGATCTTCTGGTATTCCATGCAGCTCAGAACTAATTGAACTAGCATAAGATACATTTCTTACCTGTGGAAGTTCGCCCGTTATCTCAAGAATTGCAGCTGATTTATTGAGTCTGTTCTCTAAATCATCTGCTAAAAGTTTTACCAATAAACTTCTGTCTGCTAGTATAGTAGATTCAGGTGTTTTATTCTGAATTACACCTGTGTTATTGAAGACCTGTGCACTAGATGGTTCGAAAAACCTATCTGCCAAATTTACAGTGCCGAAGTCAAATGAGAGAATAATAGAGATTGTTAGCAAACACAAGGTAATAACAAATGACATACCATTACCAAGCCATGTTATATTTGCGGTATTTTTGTATTGCGGCTCATTTTAGGACAATTGAGCTCCTAAACTACAACATTTTTCCATTCCTTATGAACAAATTAAGTTAAATTACGACATTCAGAGAATGCTGGAAACTAACACCATTAAAAACACAAATAATTATTACTCAATAGTTTTGGTATGAAAATAGGCATAATATCAGATACACACGACGACATCGAAAACGTACAAAGAGCAATCGTTTTATTTGGGAGAGAAGAGGTAAAACTAATAGTTCATGCCGGGGATTTTGTATTCCCTGGAGTAGTCGACGAATTTAAAAATCTAAAAAACAAACAACCAGAAATTAACATTATCAGAGTCTTGGGGAACAACGATGGAGAAAAGTTAATTCTATTGAAAAAATTCAATGAGATGAGTGGAATCCTTGAGGGGGAATTTATTGATAGAGTTATAGATGGTTTCAGATTTGGAATATACCACGGGACTAATCGTTCTCTTACTGAGGCCACTATTCAAAGCGGAATTTACGATGTTTTTATCCATGGACATACTCACAAAATAAGGGAGAAAAAGATCGGAAAGACTCTAGTCCTCAACCCAGGAACAGCACATAAGAAAATTAAAAGCACATCAGGTGTCTTTGAAGAAGGAGGAATTATGATATTTGATACAGGAATTAATAAGAACAAATTTTATCCTCTACCCTGAAACTGCCAATTATATTTGTGTGTCACATGTAGACCTCCATTAATAAGTTGAATCGCCGAATCTCAACTATGGGCATTGGACTTAAACAAACTTATTATAATTGATATACATCACTGGTTCCAAGTCTTTGCTACTTGAATAATAATTCTCACAATCATCATATCACACATTCTAAAATTATCAAACAAGCCCAAGCTCTAAAGCAAAGGATTCAAACCGATTCTGAAAAATATGATGAACAATTTAGAATAGGGATTGAAATTGAAATCTGTTTACTTGACAGCGAATCAAAAACAGTTAATGCGCAGTCATTAATTGATGAACTAAAAGGAAAGGAGTACCAGGTCGATAATGAGTATGGTTCCTGTCAATTCGAATTCAGAACACCACCGGCAAATATGGACAATATTCTTGAGCTGAACACATTTTTTGAACAATTTATAGATTATATCGATAAAGGGGTGCAAAAAGTATACAAAGATAGAGACGTATACCCCGTTTTCTTAGGTGCCAACCCTTCTCCACAGATTTTAAAAGAGACATTGATTACAGACAAACCACGATACAAAAGACTTGCAGAATCACAGAGTAGATCTCCTGATGTTGAACTTGACGGGCAAAAGATAAGAGCCCTACAGATAGCTACGGCAATTCAAGGTTTTCATCTGCATCTACAGGGCCAAAACCCGACTCATACTGCAATGATGTTCAATCACATACTTAACATAATTCCATCTGCAATTTTACTTGGAGCTAATAGCAAACTATTTGCTGGTAGAATATCTTCATTTCATGAACCAAGGATTTATTTGTATGATCAATCAGAGCAGCAAAATTCCGGATTCCCATCTATTTCAAAGTATTTAGATGGTCTAGGTGATTATATAGATTACCTGACCTCAAGAAAATCAATTATTGCTAAAGATTACTTTGGACTTGAAAAGGAGAGACATGATGACGCGCGTATTCGTCTTAATTCTGAGTTTTATCGTATTGAAACAAGAGTAATGTCTGTGCAGCCAACTCCTAAATCATTATTTGCCCTGATTGAATTTTTTATTGGCTATTTGTATAGAGCCATTAGCGAAGAAAGACAATTACGGCCATTAGCAGTTTTAAGAGAAGAAAGGATTGCTGTAATAAGATCAGGTTACGATGCAACGAGTCATTTTAATATTATGGATACTGTCAGGAGTCAGCTTGATTTTGCAAAAAAAGGTTTAGCCGATTTAGGTTTGAAGGAAGAATTTCTAAATATACTAGAAAAGAGACTAGAAAATAAAAGTAGTCCAGGTAATTACGTTGCTAAATTATGGCACGAAAAATTTAATGGTTCTATTGAAGAGACTGTCTCTGAAATAATAGCCCACATATGGGAGAAGACAAAAACTAATGAACCTATACTGTAGTTTTCTTATTACATCCAATAGTTGATAGATAGAAACGTTATTGATAATAATTAAATCTATCAAAGGAGAGGTGGGTTTTGGGTAGATTAAATTTGCAAGTAGACTCTAGCAGTGATGATATTATAGCAGACTTACAATTACTTATCAGACAGCCTAGTGTATCTGCTGTCAAAAAGGGACTTGTAGAATGCGCAAACGTTGTGGCTAGCATCATGCGCAAGGCCGGCATAACTACAGAAATAATGCAATTGTACAATAAGACAGAAGGTATTGATTCTGCTTCTAATTCTGATTCTTATGCTGATGATCCACCGCCACTAGTATATGGAGAGGTTAAATCAAAAGCAAATCCAAATGGAAAGACTATTCTATTTTATAATCATTATGATGTCCAACCTGTAGATCCTATTGAGTTATGGAATGCAGATCCGTTTAGCGGAAGGGTCGAAGACAATTACATCTATGGACGTGGTGCAGCTGATGATAAGGGCGAATTAATCACCAGAATCAAAGTTGTTGAATATTATCTGAAAAAAACAGGTGATGTCCCTTGTAATATCAAATTTCTTATTGAAGGTGAGGAGGAAATTGGAAGTTTACATCTAAAAGAATATCTTACAATCTACAAAAGGAAATTTGAGTGTGATGCAGTAATATGGGAAGGAGGCTTTATAGACTCAAAAGAAAGGCCCATCATATCTTTAGGTCAAAAAGGCATTTTATCAGTAGAACTTATTGCAAAAGGTCCGTCTATGGATGCCCATTCCAGTCTAGCAGTACTAATTGATAACCCTGCTTGGCATCTTATCAGAGTATTGAATACAATGAGGGATAAAAATGGAAGGATTTTGATAAATGACTGGTACAAAGAGGTACGTGATTTCACTTCTGAGGAACTTTCTATGATTGAAAATGAACCATTTGATGAGAATGCATTAAAAAAAGAGCACGGTATTGAAAGTTTTCTAAATAACGTCGCGGGTTTTGAAGCTAAAAAAGCATTTGAAGGAGAGCCATCGTGTAATATTTGCGGATTAGCGGCTGGATATTCGGGTGAAGGCGCAAAAACTGTTCTTCCGTCCAAAGCAATAGCTAAACTGGATTTTCGTCTTGTTCCTGATATGATTCCAGAATTGCAGTTCGAAAAGCTAAAAAAGCACCTACAAGAGCATGGTTATGGTAATCATAGGTATGATGGTAGAAACGAAAGCGACAATAATATAGAGATAAAATTTCTGGACGGAGAACCAGCAGCAAGGACGACAATAAATCATCCATTTGTCAATGTCGTTAAAGAAGCGGCTATCGAAATCTATGGTGGAGCAATTATTAATGTATCCTCAGCTGGGACCGGACCGATGTACTACTTTCACGATATTCTAAAGGTTCCTTGTGTCTGTGTAGGAGGAAGTGACATATTCAACAGGGTCCATTCTCCAAATGAAAGTATGAGGATAGATAGATTGATTAAAACCATAAAATGGATTGGAGCTATATTAGAAAAAGCTAAATACTGAACGATTCAATTCTAGTCTATTGCCCAAACGTTCCATTCATTTTTCCTACTCACTTTAGATCTTGAAGAATGCAGATTATTGTAACTATTTGAAATCTTATCTCACATTCAAAAGTCAATAGTAGACTCAGCATGTTTTACCCGGCGAGCAAATAGACCGAACAAGTATTAGTGGCTGCAACAGGTGCAGTTATTTTCCTTGCATTGGTCTTCTGTATGTTCGCACGCACAATGCTCCGTGGATGACATGTAACAAAACTAGAGATCTGGGTTAATAAGTGTTATTAATATTTTTAAAAAACTGAGATATCCTGGAAGAATTTATAATAATTAACTTTCGATTTTTTCTTAATAATTTATCATGATACCCAACCACGTAAAAATTTTTATAATAAGGTGAGTAATAATTATTGAAATAAATTTTGTCTAAAATAAAGAAAGATACAGAACGAGTTGGGCATGATGTCAAGAAAGGTGCGGAATATACAGGACATGATGTCAAGAAAGGTGCGGAATATACAGGACATGATGTCAAGAAAGGTGCGGAATATACAGGACATGATGTCAAGAAAGGTGCGGAATATGCAGGACATGATGTCAAGAAAGGTGCGGAATATACTGGGGACGAGATAAAGAAGGGTGCTAAGTCTGTATTCAATAAGCTGAAAAAGCCATTTTAGGGGCCTTATGGGATAATTTTGAGGCCAATTTAAGGTCTCTGATTTGACCTAATCACAGTGCCATGTCACTATGATCGAACACGTGCACACAGTGATTTTGAACTTCACCGAATACAGACCAACAACATGATCATAGTTAGACAATGACTGACTTTGTTGTTACTAATTTGGACTCCGTAATAATGGAACAGCTTTCAGGACGGATAACCGTACCCACTAGTACCATTGAGATAGAGTATACACAATAGCCACGCAGACATATGCATCTATCGATTCGTTTTAACATTGCATTAAAATCTATGGGATAGAGATCCCTGTGGTTTTTAGTTGATTCATCACATACTTAACTTCTGAGGATGTTACATTATCAATAGTAGGCTTCCTAGTATTACTATTATTGTAGTTTATAGTACGCTGATAATGATAATTCCGTAATATGGCATTGATAATCTGGGCAATCATTTCGGCATCATAAAAAGCCCTGGCTTCTGAAAGTAAATTTGCTATATTTTGTACATCAGATCCATCACTAGTAATTTTTCCACCGGTAATCAACCCACCAAATTTTTGAACTGATTCATATACTCCTATGTTGTACGCAATAAATGCAATCTTTTCAGGAGGAACAATATCAATGGGTTGCTCTTCTTGCTGTATCATATGTCATTCCCTGGAGTACTAAGCTATACAGAGTAATAACTAATTATGGTTGGCGGTGACTGTCATGATAATAGCAGTATCAGCATCTTTGCAGAATATCACATAGTTAATGCGGATTGGCCAGTCTATTGCACATTAAAGACTGACGTGGCAGTAAAAGTAGGGATAGTATAGAAATAATATCTTAATTGATGCTACAACACTCTTCTTTGTTTTCGCATCTGCAGTCATCAGGCTCTCTTAAGCACATAGGACAGATTAGAGTGCCACATCCCACACATGTATTATTAGATTTGTTACAAGCCCAATGCTTACATCTGTTAGTCATATACCATATATTAACTCCAACTTACCGTTATATTATGCATATAGTCTGATTCTATTTTTTTTACAGTTGATTCATAGACCAAAATTAAGAAAAATATATCAACAGGAATCGAAAACAATAATGTAATATATTAAGACATTAAATTATCATGCAAAATGAGGTGCGCATGTTGTGGAGCAGATATGTTACCAGATAAAAAGCTGGAAAAGACAATAACTTACAAATGCAAACAGTGTGGTTTGAGCGATACTAAACTAAGGGATACCTAGTGAAGGCAAGGCATTTCCTCGTAAGCTAGAGGGATAACCCACTTTAGGCATACTCGCCTGTTTTTCGCCTATCTTATACTGCCGTGATAGTCGACCTTCAAATGGCTATGCCGGAGTTATGAGAAATCTGAAGCTTATGTTGACTGCATGGCTTTTATCAATAGCTGTTGAAATACCCCTATCGTTATAATAAATTCAAATGAAATGGATAACAAGAGAGCACGCTAGAGTAGATAGAATTGCATGTCCTTGGTTAATAAAAAAATTTATTGATAAAGATGCTGAATTTCTTTTTGTACCTGCACATAAGGTGATTGAATATTTGAAAGACGGAAATGATAAAGCGATCCCTTTCGACATACCAAATGTCGAAATGGGACATCATGGTGACGAATGTTCCTTTGATGCCATAATAAAAAAATATCAACTTGACAAAAAGGAACCCTCCTTAACTGAATTAGCAAAGATTGTTAGGGGCGCAGACACGAATAACAGGAAATTAACTCCATATTCTGAAGGCCTTGCAGCTATAGCGGCCGGATTCAGTGTTACTTCCAAGAATGATTATGATAATATGGCAAAGCAATTCCCATTGTACGATGCACTTTTTGAATTTTGTAAGTACGATCACAATGAGAAATTGTTGACTTCTAGACACTAAATTTTGTGACTATTATCTGATTTTATATTATTTGGGAGACGTTTGTACACCTCACGGAAGTTGTATTATGTTTAGGTACCGACACTAGTTTTGTTTGCACATCTAACCTAATCTAATATTTCCGGACGTATTCATCTCTATGGGTCTATATTAGAATGAATTCATGAATGGATATAGTGATTGTTATTATTCATGCTCCGGCGGCGATAGTAATGCAGACAACAATAATAGCAACAAAGATAAATTCAGAATAATGTTGACCTTAGTAGAGCGACAAGCATGTTTGGTCTAAAAACTTTTCAGTTTCCTATTTTGACAATTTTTGTGGCTGTCGTTATTATTTCTGCATATAATTACCATATTGCAGTTATTGCAATCCAATACAGCTTGCCGCCTGTAATTGCTGATGCTAGGCCGGAAACAGAAGGCTTCGCTAAAATATATCCAACAAAGAAGGGCGGAGATGAGTGGTTTATGGGTCCTAACTTAAAAAATGACACAAGATTTGACGCAAGTGCTTATCTCAGTAGAAATCGAGATGGCAGCTGGTCAGTCAATTCAACAGGTCAGGCTACATTGAATATTTGGACTAGTGATTCAGACAATTTTAGGGACAGAGATGGAATGGATACATATAATCATAGCATAATAGAAGCAAGAGGTTACTAGTACAAAGCCTCAGATTGGAAAAACGTTGAGATGACAGGATATTTCAAATTAAATGATTATGTGGAAGACGAATACACCACCTATAGCCGAAGCATATGGCATAACAGTACTCATAATGGCTGTGGCGGATCTGATTATAAGTTAAGACTATATTTTGATGGCTCGGTGAGCTTTGATAAAGAAGAGTGGCATGTAAATTATAGTGAACAGCCAAAATCAGCACGGATACCAGAGCATAAAATTGTTGTTGGATTGGGAAATCTGACTAATAAGTGGATTGGACTGAAAAGTGTTGTATATAATGTACAGCAAAATGGTACTTCCTATCCTAAACTGGAAATGTGGATTGACCAGAATAATAATAACACATGGAAAAAGATCCATGAGTATGTGGATAGAGGAGGTTGGGGCTCCACGATGTATCGATGTGGAGGAGCACCAGACCAACTTATTACATGGGGCTCTCCAGTTGTCACATTTAGATGGGATGATACTGCAGATGTAGACTTTAAGAATTTATCAGTTCGTGAGATTCAGCCTCTATAACGGAGGATGATATGATACGAGTTTGATTTCATGCTAAATGCACCTAATTATAGGCGTGTTATTTTATATGGTAATAACTTTTGTAATACTGGCTACACCTTGAATGCATAGCTGTAACTGGGGCTTACTACCCTGCCATTAGCTACTATCAGGTAATCTCGATCAATAGCATGTCCTTTTAGAAAATTCGAAATGCAGCTCTTTATCCCATCTGCATATCTTCTTTGTGCTTCCAAGGTTGTTCCAGAGTAATGATGTACCATCGCATGGTTTGGCATATGCCTCCAAGGATGGTCTATAGGTGCCGGCTCAGGATACCATACGTCTCCAGCATATCCTGCCAAATGACCTCTTTCTAAAGATTCTACAAGCGCATTGGTATCAACAATCTTGCCCCGAGCTGTATTAACAAGGTATGAGCCTTTCTTCATCTTAAATAACAGATCACGATTAAACATACCATCTGTTTCTGGAGTTAAGGGGGTGTTAATAGTGATAACATCCGATTTTTCAATCAGTTCCTCTAAAGGGGCATACCTTACACCAAGTACAGATTCTTCAACAGTGCTGAGCCGAAAATTGTTATAATACAGTAAGTTAATATCAAATGCCTTAAGCCTGGCGCATACTCTCTGCCCAATTCTCCCAGTCCCAACAACTCCAACGATCTTGCCCTCCAGATCATGAGCATTTGCAGCAATTTCTGCAATATCCCATCTACCTTCTAGAACCTGTTTGTAAGCAGGAATATAGTTACGAACAAGAGCCAATATATGCATCACCACTTGCTCGGCTACGCTTACAACATTGCTACCTGTAATCTCCGCTACAGTGATTCCTTTTCCAGCAGCAGAGGCCAAATCTATGTGATCTGAACCTACACCCGCAGTTAATATAAGCCTAAGATTTGGAGCGTTTGAAATTCTTTCTTTTGTAACGTAAGCTGGCCAAAACGGAGTAGTAACTAGCACATCAGTACTCGGAAGGTGTCTATCAAGCTCAGACTCCTTGTCTGTTAGGACTACAAGTTCATGACCATCCCTTTCAAGAAATTCCTTCAATCCAAGGGCGTTCTCTGCACAACCCAACAAACCTGGATTATTCTTTGCTGCTTCTCCGCCAGGATACAGAATTGCTACTATCTTCAAGTAACGCTGTTTACAGATTATATAATTTAAGGCTTTCCCAAATGATCATATCAGCCGGGAATGTTCACTTTGTTCTCTAAAAGAGAATATGACCCTACTAAATCTAACTACAAATATTCCTGCAAGATGAGACGAAATAATGACAAACTGGGATGAAAATCTATTGATCTTTGTCATGTTGATAATACCTTATGATTTGAGTCCACCTATTGAGTGTAAGAATCGGAACTGTTCATCACCTGCATCTATTATAGGCAGCAGGGTTACCATTAATTCATCCAACCCTAAAGCGAGAAGCTCTGAAAATCGGGAAGTTACTATGTCTTCATCACCTGATATTACCAAACTGTCCACTAGACCATCAGGAGCAGTGCCGCCAACTGTCGTAGGAAAGCCTGCACTGGTAAACATTTTGACGTAGAAGGGAAATCTTGTGTAAAAATCCAGCAATTGATGTCCCGCTACCATTGCTGAGCGGCGATCTGTGGTAAGTGCTACTAGTACATGTGCTACCAATGGGGGAGCTTGTCGTCCAGTGACAGCTGCTCCTTTCTGTAATGCCGACAATCCAATACGGAGTAGATATGGAACTGGGCACAACCATGAAAGGGCTCCATCCGCGATTTCCCCAGCCAGTTGGAAGGCTTTCTCTCCTAGGGTCGAAATCAATATAGGAACTCGAGGAATACTAGGTGACGTGACTTCAACGTTAAAGAACTCGCCGTGATAATTAACTTTCCCTTCCCACAATATGGCACGCAAAATCTCCACGTATTCACGTATATGAGATAATGGTTTTTTCTGCGACAACCCAGATCCCCTCTATAATAGGGCGATGACTGGGTCCTATCCCAAGCCGCAACCGGCCTGGCGCAATATCATTCAAAACCATAGCCTGCTGGGTCAAGGCCAATGGGTGACGTGGATAGGTCTGTACAATTGCGGTTCCCAGACGCACCGTAGTTGTTTTTGAGGCGGCAGCTGCAAATATCGTCAAAGTATCGAGATATTCTTGATTCATCCAGATTTGTCTAACCCCGGCTGCATCAGCAGCTGCAATTTTCGTTACAGCTGCTCCTGCGTTCATTGAGTGACCACTCAATGGTGATACTACTGAGCCTACAACAAATCCTATACGCTCCTTCATCGACTTCATAAATTCAGTTACTTGTAGAACTTCATTGTGGATATAATAACATGATTATTGGAGTTTAGACTTGCATAAACACAAACATAAACATACAAAAAGTAGGTTTTGGCTACCGGACAACCGGATTCGCAACCCCAGCCAATCGGGCAGGTTCCTACTATATAGGGTCACAGGATGGTAGGTGGAAAGAGATATTTGTATTATCTTATCCGGCCTATATAAGATAAGATAGACCTTAAAGCTACTCCAGCATGAACATGAATACGGATGGGTAAGTGTGATATTAGAAGCTGCGATCTCGAGATTACTGATGTTATAGACTGTAAAACACCGGTTGGATATTTTTCATTTGGATTATGTCCTATTCATTATCATATATTTACAGAGGCTAAGATAATAGGCAGAAACCCAAACCCAAAGAATATAACATTAAGTAAGATGGCTAACTGGCGTGATGAATCATGGCAGCCATGATTAATGGTCGCTGGGTCTGCGGCACTAGCTCTGTTTAACTAGTCAGAATAGTTTTTACTTCTCCGAACTTCTATCTCGCGATCGCGGAGCTCTTTTACAGCTCTGACCGCTTGTTCTCGGTCCCAGTATGGACTTTTACATTTAGGACACACGGCAGGCCTATTGACCTGATCTCGAGGGACCCATTTGTGCTCACAGCGATCACAAACATAATTCGTTGCCTGAAACTCTCCCATATGTTATAGTATATTACTATGATACTATACTATAAAGTAAGTTCAGTTAGAGAAGAAAAAAGACTCGTGCAGTTCTCCATCCCGCTTCCTGCAGCTTTTTGTTACAAAATAATTCTTAACTGTCAACTAGCTTCGATCCTCACAATTACAATACTTAATGAGATCGAAATGCGTATAATAATTAGGGCTGCAGGCAGGATAAGCGCGCACTCAGCGATGTTAGTTACAAGCCTTTGTAGTCATTCGTTGAGGCACCTGCAGCCCGTTTGTTGTATTCCCTCTATCAACATCCCTTTAATATGATCAAGAAGATTCTTCGCCCCTGGAATAGTGAGGCTGAATCTCCTGCGGCTTCACTTATATCTAGCTGTAACCTAATAGACAATGACTCGGGGGATAATGCATCCCTCAAACCGGGAGATGTCGACCCAACATCACTCGCCGATTCTCCGAGTCATCTTTCGTGGTAGTTTTTGAACTTGAATCCTACTTTCTCTAACGCTCAATAGGCTGCAGGTAGCTTTTGCTCCTTGAATGTGGTTGAAGGTAAACTCTGTTAACATCATCTATTACTGCTATTGGGATATCGTTATCTCCTATCACGTTACTATGTGAATCTGTAGGCGGGCACGGTAAGTCGAACTTGCTAGACTTCTTTACTGGTTGTTGGTTAGGCCAATATTCAATCGTACATTTAGTGCAGACATAGCCACCTATCATATCTTCCTGAGTTAATGGGATTAACCGAGTATTACAATATGAACAGAAATATTTTTCAGAACCATTGGAACGGAGTGAACCCTTTGAGACATCTATGACGTTATATTCATTATTATCCATATCAACGGAGCTCACTCCTTGAGATATATACGATGTTCATAATTCTTATCATCTATAGATGAGCTAGAATCATCTTATTCTTTGCTCCTCTTATAGAATATCAATGACAATCTAAACGCATCCAGTATATCATCATAACTTTTGACCTCTTATTTGATAATGAAGTTGATGGAGATGATGGAGATGGTGGCGATGTTTCACAAGGTTTCTGTCTACAAGTAAATCAACAAAACAGCGCGGCCGGCAATAATGCGTCTAATACAGGATCTAACGAAATCACAATGGGCGACTGTTCCTAGACTCCCTTTTTTTCTTTTTTTATGAATCACCACTTGATGTAAGCGCGCAGAAAGCTTTTAGTTTTTGCTAATATGATCATGAACCGATAAGATGGATCTGAGTGATTATTTGAAGTTGAATAGTAATGTGATAGTAGACCTGGCAAGAAAATATATTCCGGCTGAGATGACAAAGGA
>Ga0209382_10000937_pt1 | contig 47287 bp, 36 predicted proteins | sample SoiMetdeltSBSDD5_FD_187599 | JGI IMG/M metagenome (GOLD analysis project Ga0209382, IMG submission 187599) | Bulk soil microbial communities from a Populus tree surrounding site in Tennessee, USA - Soil MetaG P. deltoides SBSDD5 (SPAdes) (version 2) | ecosystem: Environmental > Terrestrial >...
GGTTCAGCGGGTAGATGTCGCACGGCACCACGCCACGCGGCAGCGTGGCCAGCGTGTTCTGCTGCTGCGGCACGAGACCGTTGCCGTTCTGCTCGGCCGGGGTGAAAGCCGTCCCGTCGTCGAAACTGGTCCCGCCGGACTTCGAGACGAGCGAGTTGACCTTGTAGATGAGCCCGAAGGTGGCCGAGCCCGCGGCCAGGTTGGGTCCCGCCGGCTGGTTCACGGCCAGGTAGATGCTCGGGGCCAGCGGCGCGCCCAACTTGCCGGGCGAGAGGGCGCTGGCGGGACTGTCCACCGGCCGCGAGTTGCCCTCGAACGGGAACAGCACGCCGAGGTCGCTGCTGTGGATCGTGTGGCGCCGGCTGAAGCCGACCGAGTTGGGCACGACCTCCCGGTCGAAGCGCACGAGGAAGCGCGCGCGCGTGGACACGGTGTTCCCGCCCAGGATCGGATCGTCGGTGCTCGGGACCGGGTTGTAGGTGCCGAGGACGTCCACTGACGGGTCGAGGACCTCGATGTCCGGCACGGCGGTGGTCTCGTTGACGTACAGCGCCGGCCCGCGGTTGAAGGTACCCGCGACGGCCCGCGGATCCGCTCCCACCATGTCCTGGCTGACCGGGAAGGTGTGGAAGTACGGGTTCGCGATGGTCTTGCTGCCCGAGCGCAGCTGGGAGATGCGGAAGGAGAAGAAGCCGAGGACCGCCGCGCTGTCGTCGTCCTCGGCGCCGAAGTCGTTGACCGACCCGGGCACCGCGGTGTTGGCGCCGAAGACGCGCCCGCCTCCGGGCGAGCTGGTCGGGCTGGGAAGCACCAGGATGCCGGTGCCGGTGATGTTGCCGGCAAGCAGCGACGAGCCCGCGGGCGTGATGAGCGTCGGGTCCTCGTGCGCGATGAAGGTCAGCACGTTCGGCTCCATGACGCGCGCGAGGCAGCCGGCCGGCAGGTTGCTCAGGAGCGGGTCCACCGTGGACAGCGTCGTCTGGCCCGGCGAGGTGGGAACCGCGGCGATGCCGCCGATGATCGCCACCCCGCTCACGTGCCGGTGCTGGAAGGTCTGGTCGACCCCGTTGCCGAAGCCGTCGAGCTCCACCCACCGCGCCTCGACGAAGACATTGTCGGGCGCGCCGATGGCCGAGTCGCCGAGGAAGCTGTTGTCCGTGTTGAACGGGTTGAAGAGGCTTTCGGGGTTCAGCTTGTAGGGGAACTCGATCTGGATGAACTGGTGCTGATCGGTGGGCGACGGCCCGCGGCCCGAGCCGGAGCCGTTCAGCGTGCCCATGGTGTAAGGCAGCACGGGGATCTTGGGATACGTCGAGCCGGGAATGTTGCTGAACAGGCCGGCGCCGCCGTCACCCGTCGTGTCTCCGCCGACGGCGCCGTCCACGTCGCCCCCCGTGAAGCCATTGAACTGGGCGAGGAAGGCGGCCGTCGGGCTGTCCACCAGGCCGGCCTCGGGCTTGCCCGTGGTGGTCTGGAACAGGTCGTAGATGTTGTTGGCGCCCAGGACCAGCGCCGCGATGTTGCCCGGGTCGACACCCGTCTTGTACGTGTCGTTGATCCCGTCGCCCGTGTAGTCGGTGCCCGACTTCGTGATGAGCGTTTCGAAGAAGATGCGCTTGTTCGCCTCGGACGGAAGCGTGCTGTCCGGATTGCCGCCGTCCACGAGGTCGACCTCGCCGAAGCTGCCGTCGGTCAGGGTCGTGCCGTAGGTGATCACCCGCTTGTCGGCATCGGTCGCAGACACGGCGCCGACGCTGCCGTCGCCGCCCGGATTGATCGAGTCCGAGCCGCCGCCCCCACCGCCCCCGCCACAACTGGCGAGCGCGAGGCAGGTGGACAGGACCAGCAGCGAACGGAGGGGAAGCGAGGTCATCGGGGGGATCCTCAAGGTCGCCGCCCGCCTCTTCGGGAAAGGCAGGATGTCGGTCGAGCCGGAACGTGCGAACGGGTGGATTCTCGGGCGCCTGCGTCGGAGAGTCAAGGTGAGCGATGGGGCTGAGGGCCCTTAGTAGTGCTCCCGGCTCGGCGTATCATGTTTCGCCATGGCGGAGATCACGTCGAGCGGGGTGTTCCGGAGCCTGGCCTCGGCCCCGGACGAGGCGGACGGCTCGCTGCGGCCGCGCAGCTTCGAGGAGTTCGTCGGGCAGGCACGGACGGTGGGCAACCTCCAGACGTGGATCGAGGCTGCTCGCCGACGCGGCTCGCCGCTGGACCACGTGCTTTTCTCGGGCCCGCCCGGCCTGGGCAAGACGACCCTGGCGCACCTGGTCGCCGGCGCGCTGGACCGCACGCTGCGCGTGACGTCCGGCCCGGCCCTCGAGCGCGCCGGGGACCTCGTCGGATTGCTCACGGCCCTGCAGCCGGGCGACGTGCTCTTCGTCGACGAGATCCACCGCCTGCCGCGCGCCGTCGAGGAGTACCTGTACGCCGCCATGGAGGACCTGGCGGTCGACGTCGTCATCGACCAGGGTCCGGCGGCGCGCTCGGTGCGCCTCACGGTCGCGCCGTTCACGCTCGTCGGCGCCACCACGCGCGAGGGGCTCCTGAGCCACGCCTTCCGCTCGCGCTTCGGCGTGCTGGAGAAGCTGCAGACCTATCCCCCCGAGGACATCGAAGCCATCCTGCGGCGCTCGGCCGTCCGACTCTCCTGCGAGGTGTACCCGGACGCCGCCGTCGAGCTCGCGCGCCGCAGCCGCGGCGTGCCGCGCGTAGCCAACCGCCTGCTGCGCCGCATGCGCGACGTGGCCGAGCTCGCCGGGGAACGCGCGATCAGCCGCGCCGTCGTCGAGCGCGGGCTGACGATGCTGGGCATCGACGGCCTGGGACTCGAGGACATGGATCGCCGCCTGCTCACGGCGCTGTCCGGGCTCGGCGGCGGACCCGCCGGACTGCGCACGCTGGCCGTCGCCGTGGGCGAGGAGGAGGACACGCTGGAGCTCGTGTACGAGCCGCACCTCATCCGCCTCGGGTTCCTGCAGCGCACGCCGCGCGGCCGCGTCATCACGGACGCCGCGCGCCGCCACCTCTCCCTGCCCGCCGGCACGGCCGGCCTGTTCCCGGCCTGAGGCATGCGACGCCTCCTCAGCTCACTCGCGCTGGCCGCGCTGGCGGCGTGCGTCGTGGAGGACGCCGAGCGACGGGTCTCCCCCGCCGCGCGCGCGCCGGAGGGCTGGATCGACGTCGAATTGGCTGCCGGCGGCGAGCTGCCCGAGCTGAGCTGCGGCAGCACGGTCGTGGTGCTGGACGCCTCGGGCCGCGAATGCGCGCGCCTGGCCTCGCTGCCCGCCGGGCAGGCCATCACGGTCGCGCCTGACCGCGTCGAGCTCGGCAGGCGGGTGCTCGGCGCACCGCCCCTCGAGCTCCATCCGGCCGGCTCGGCGCGGCTGGCGGTCGGTGGCACGAGCTATCGCGGCGACCTGCGGCTCGAGTGGAGCCTTGCGCGCGCCGCCCCGCGCCTGCTCAACCGGGTTGCGCTCGAGGACTACCTGCTGGGCGTCGTGCCAGCCGAGATGCCCGATCACTTCGGCCTCGAGGCGCTCAAGGCCCAAGCCGTGGCCGCCCGCAGCTATGCTCTGGCCGAGGTCGCCGCGCAAGGCTTCCTGTACGGCGACACGCGCAGCCAGGCCTACGGTGGTCGCAGCCGCGAAACGCCGCTGGGCACGCGCGCCGTGCGCGAGACGAGCGGCGAGGTGCTCGTGCGCCGTGGGCGCGTCGTCACCGCCTGGTATCACTCGACGTGCGGCGGCCGCACGCTGCCGGCGAGCAAGGTGTTCGACGGCAGCCGGGAGCTGCTGCTCGACCGCGGCGTGCTGTGCCCGGATTGCAAGGCCTCGCCCTTCTGGAGCTGGGAGCGCAGCTTCGATGCGGCCGAGGTGTGCGCGGCGCTGCACGTGCCCGAGGCGCCGCTGCAGAGCGTCTCGGCCTCCGCCGACGCGTATCCGGCGCGCCCGGCGGCGCTGGCCGTCGTGGCCGGCGATCGCGCGGCGAGCGCGTCGCTCGCCGACCTGCGCGAGCGCCTGTCGGCCGGCCGGCCGCTCGCCCGGCAGATGCCATCCACGCAGCTCGCGGCGCCGCCGAGCCTGCGCGACGGCCGACTGGTGCTCGCGGGCCGGGGCTACGGCCACGGCGTCGGGTTGTGCCAGTACGGCGCGGCGGGCTTCGCGGCGCGCGGCGGCTCGTACAGCGCCATCCTCGAGCGCTACTACCCGGGCGCGACGCTGTCCACGCTGCCGTGAGCGGCGCGGCCGACTTCAGCGTGCAGGCGCGCGTCGGCGCGGCGCGGGCGGGCACGCTGTGCGTGCGCGGCAAGGCCTGTCTCACGCCGGCTTTCCTGCCGGTGGGCACCTACGGTGCGGTCAAGGGCGTGCCGCCCGATCTACTGCACCAGCTGGGCGCGCGCCTCGTCCTGGCCAACGCCTGCCACCTGCACGACCGCCCAGGCGCCGACGTGGTGGCGCGCCTCGGCGGCCTGCACCGCTTCATGGGCTGGGACGGCCTGATCCTCACCGACAGTGGCGGCTTCCAGGTGTTCTCGCTGCTCGCCTGCTCGCGGCTGGACGAGCAAGGCGTCACGTTCCGCTCGCCGGTCGACGGCCGCGAGCTGCGCCTGGGGCCGCGCGAGGCCGTGGACGTGCAGCTCGCGCTGGACGCGGACGTGGCCATGGCCTTCGACCACTGCCCGCCGCTGCCGGTCGACCACGCGCTGCTCGAGCAGGCGGTCGAGCGCACGACCCGCTGGGCGAAGACGGCCAGGGAGCGCCACCGGCAGCGCAGCGATCGCGGGCAGGCGCTGTTCGGCATCGTGCAGGGCGGCCTCGACGACGCGCTGCGCGAGCGTTCGGCGCGGCAGCTGGTCGAGCTGGGCTTCGACGGCTACGCGCTCGGCGGCCTGTCCGTGGGCGAGCCCAACGCGGAGCTGCGCGCCGCCCTGCCGCGCTACGCGCCGCTCCTCCCGGACGGGCGCCTGCGCTACCTCATGGGCGTCGGCCGCCCGGCCGACGTGCTGTGCGCCATCGCCGCCGGCTTCGACGTCTTCGACTGCGTGCTGCCCACCCGCAACGCGCGGCACGGCATGCTCTTCACGCGCCGGGGCCCGCTGCAGCTCAAGAACGCGCGCTGGCGCGACGAGCCCGGGCCCATCGAGGCGGGCTGCGACTGCCCGGCCTGCTCGACGTTCCCGCTGGGAGCGCTGCGGCACCTTTTCCTGTCGGGAGAGCCGCTGGCCATCCAGCTGGCCTCGGCCCACAACCTGCGCTTCCTGCACCGCCTCGTGGAGGCGGCGCGGCAGGCCATCCTGCAGGGCCGCGATCCCGCGGCGCTGCCGGACTACGCGGAGCTGTGCGCCGCGGGCTGAACGCTGCTCACTGCGGCCGGTACGAGACGATGCGGTCGATCACCAGCACCGGGCCCGACACGGTGGCGAGGTACAGCTTGCGGCCATCGAGCTCGACCTGACGCCCGACGAGCGCGGCGAGCGTCGCGATGTCGTTCGGCGCCGTGAGCTTGAGGATCTCGCCCTCGGTGGTGTGCAGGGTGTAGACCGGCGCGTCGTCGAGTCCTTCCTTGTGCACGGAGCCCGAGCGGCGCACGGTCTCGCCGCGGCCCAGGTAGCGGAAGCCCAGCGACAGCATCTTGGACTCGCGCCGCACCGCGGCCTCGGGCGCCGTGGGCACCGGCTCGCTCTTGATCTGCTCGGCCGCGCGCGCCGCGGAGGCGCGCAGCGACAGCACCTGGTCGATGTCCTGGTCGAGCTTGAGCAGGGCCGACTGCGTCTCGGCCCAGGTGGCCTGGCCCCGCAGGCGCGCGATCTCGGAGCGCCGCTCGAGCAGCGCGGGCTCGTCGAGGCGCGTGACGTCCACGTCGGCCAGCCGCTCGGCCCGCTCCAGCAGGGCCGACTCGCGCTGCCAGCCCGGGTCGGTCGAGCGCCACGAATCCATCGCCGACAGCCGACGCGACTCGCGCGACGCGAACGCGTCGTTCCAGCGCGCGGCGAGGGCCGGATCGTCGCTGGCGGCCAGCGTCTCGTCGGGCGCGAACAGCGGCGTGGCCAGCGGAGCCAGCACGCGCACCCATTCACCGGCCTGCTCCAGGAAGACCAGCGGGCCCGTGCCCTCGGCCAGCTGCGCGATGGGCAGCAGGCCCTCGGTGGACGGCAGGAGCCGCATGTTGACCCGGTCGCCCGTGACCGTGACGCTCGCCGTGCTGCGCGTGACAGCCACGTAGTCGGAGTGCATGTACACGGCGAAGCCTTGCGGCACGAAGACCTCGCGGTAGGTGCCGCGCGCCGGGCCGACGCGGACGACGGAGGTGCCGTCCAGGGTCATCACGCCGGGGAAGTCGACGCCCGGTCCGGCGCGCAGCACCGTGCCGGTGGGCGGAGCGGCGTAGGCCGTGCCCGGCAGGTCGCCGGCGCGCGAGGACGACAGCAGGGTCAGGGTCGCGGTGAGGATCAGGCTGGTGTTCTTCATGTCGCCCGATCCTAGACATCGATTCTCCCGACTTTCTACTGCGGGCCGGAGGGAAACGGAGACGTGCTGGAGCCCGCCGCGTCCGGAGGTAGAGTCCGGAGCCATGCTCGAGCTGGCCCTGCTCCTGCCCCTCGTCGTCCTGCCGCCCCACGGCGGCCAGTACATCCCGCCGGCGCCGGATCCGGGCACGCCCCCGGCTGTCGAGGGCGTCGTGGCGCAGCCGGGCCTCGGGCCCCAGATCACCTTCGATCCCTCGCGCTGGGAGTGGTGGTTCGACTTCAACCAGGAGGCGCTGCTCGAGCTGAGGGCGCGCATGCCGGCCCGCGCCCGCAGCGCCGGCGCGCGCTTCGAGCCGGTGACGGCGGACGACCGCGGCACGCGCGTGCTGCCCGTGCTGCTCGAGGCCCTGCGCGACCGGCCGGCCACCGGCGTGGTGCAGGCGCGCGCCGCCACGCGCGACGTGCGGGCCGCCGCCGTGCTCTCGCTCGGCCGCCTGCAGCGCACCGACGCCGTGCCCTACATCGAGATCGTCCTCGAGGGAGACCCGGACCTCTTCGTGCGCACGCAGGCCGTGCTGTCCCTGGGCTTCTCGGGCAGCCCGCAGGCAGTCGAGACGCTCGTGCGCCTGTTCCGCGACGAGAAGCAGGGCGAGGAGATCCGCTCCTACGCCATCGCCGGCCTGTCGCTGGTGGGCAACGCGCAGGCGCTCGACGTGCTGCGCGCGGCCCTGTCCGAGAAGTCCCTGCAGAGCTTCAACAACCAGCTGCGTGGGGCAGTGCTGTACGCCGCCGGCGTCACGGGCGACGCCGCGCTCGGCGACGCGCTGCGCGCCCTGCCCGGCACGTACTTCTATGGCAAGGAGCCGGACGTGCGCGCGCTGGCCGCCGTCAGCCTCGGCCGGCTGGGCGAGCCCGCCTCGCTGCCCGAGCTGCTGAAGCTGCTCTCCGACTCGGACAACCAGGTGCGGCGCTCCGCGGCCTCGGCCTTCGAGGCCTTCACGGGCGTGCTGCAGCCCGCCGAGGTCGAGCAGCTCATCGAGCGCATCAAGGACGAGAGCGACGCGCCGACGCGACGCGTGCTGTTCCGCGCGCTCGGCGCGACGCGCAGCGCCGCCGGCCGCGGGTTCCTGCAGGCCGTGCTGCCCGGCGGCAACGTCGACGACCAGCCGCACGTCGCGCTCGGCCTCGCGCTCGACGGCAACTTCGCCAATGCCGAGCCGCTCCTCGCCGCCCTCCTGAAGGCGCACGAGTCGAGCCACGTCGGCGCGCTGGCGCTGGCGCTCGGGCTGCTGGACGCGCCGGACGCCATCGAGCCGGTCACCAGGCTGCTCAAGGAGGCCAAGGATCCCCTGCTGCAGTCCAGCCTCGCCCTGGCCGTCGGCCTGCTCGACCCGGACCAGGCGGAGGCGGCCGAGCGCCTCGAGGAGCTGGCGCGCACGTCGAACGACGTCGAGGTCGTGCGCTCGGCCGTGATCGGCCTCGGGCTGCTCGGCGAGCGGCCGCGGCTGTGGGCGCTCGCCAACGGGCTGTCCGCGGTGGGCGGCCTCGTGCAGCGCGCCGCGCTCGCGCACGCGCTGGGCCTGGTGGGCGACCGCAACCTCATCATTCCGCTCGCGGCCGTCGCCGCCGACGACGGCCAGCCCGCCTACGTGCGCGCCTACGCGCTGCAGGCCCTCGGCGAGCTGGCGGATCCGCGCGAGCTCTCGCCCTGCTGGCGGCTCTCGTCGCACGCCGAGATGCACCTCGAGGTCGGGTTCCTGTTCGAGCTGTACCGGGTGCTCTAGGGCCGCCCGGAAACCCGCCGTCTCAGCGGCGGTAGGCTTCGTCCGCGGGTCGCAGCGGGCGGTTAAACCAGAGCGGCCGGCGCAGGCCGGCGGGCGCCCGCTGGCCGCGGGTCAGGGCGAGCCAATCGCGGAACACGGCCTGGCTCCGATCCATGTCGACCACGATGTCGCCATAGCGGTCGTCCGGGCCGGCGGGAACCAGCCGGACCTTCTGGTGCCAGCAGTGCATGCCGGACACCGGGTCGGGGTGCACGGCGTGCGTGATGTTCTGGTGCACGCCGCCGTCGCGCCACCACAGGCGGCGGGTGTCGGGATCGGCGGTGTCGGCGGGCTGCGGGCCGGCGACGGTGCTCATGCGCCACCGGCGGCCGTCGCGCGAGAGGCGCACGGTGTTCACGGCCCAGCGGTTGCCCTGCGGGTCGCTCGCGCGGCGCCAGCGGCCGATGTGGTGGCTGCAGCACACGACGCCCGGTCGCACCGCCTCCGTGACCCAGACCTTGTCGACGAAGTGCCCGATCTCGGTCTCGACGCGCACGAGGTCGTCGGTGCGCAGGCCGAGGCGCGCCGCGTCGGACGTGTGCAGCCAGACGGGGTTGCGGTGGCTGATCTCGGTCAGCCACTTGGAGTTGCTGCTGCGCGAGTGGATCAGGTTGGGCAGCCGGAAGGTGGGCAGGAGCACGAACTCGCCGCGCGCGCTGTCGATGCGGTCCGGGTGCACGTGGCTCTTCACGTAGCCGGGCACGGCGTGCTCGGGCCAGCCCCACTCGACCATGGTGGCAGAGTACAGCTCGAGACGGCCGCTGGGCGTCGGGAAGCCCCGGCGGGCCGCGCCGTCGACGTGCACGCCGCGCAGCGAGCCGTCGGCGCCGAACACGCGGCCGTCGGGCTCGGTGCGCGCGCCCTGCAGCGCCGCGTCCGGCAGCGGATCGAGGTGCTGGCCGAGGCACTCGCCGCGCACCTCGAAGGCGCCCACGCGGCGCATGTACTCCAGGGCGTCCAGGCCTTCCGCGCGCGCGGCCTGCGGCAGGCCCGGAACCTGCTCGAACAGGGCGGCGTAGTACTCCTCCACCGACACCGCCTCGCCGGCGCGCACGGGGCTCTCGAAGTGCCTGCGGATGCCCAGACTGCCATCGGCGTCGAGCGTCCAGCTGAGCTGGATCCAGAACTCGTCCTCCTCCCACACCGCGCCCGGGTTGGCCTCCCAGGTGAAGCGCACCGGCCGCCCCAGGCGCCGCAGCGCCTCGCGCCGCACGGGCTGGCGGAAGGCGATCCAGACCGCGTCGTGCGTCTCGTAGCTGTTGAGGTCGTGCCGCTCCGGGCCGTGGCCCATGGGCAGCACCCAGTCGGCGAAGAAGGCCGTCTCGTTCCAGGTGGGCGTGAGCGCCACGTGGCAGCCGATGCGACTCTCGTCCATGAGCATCTCGATCCACGAGAAGCCGTCCGGATACGTCCACACCGGGTTGAACACGCGCGTGAAGTAGGTGTCGATGCGCCCGCGGCCCTCGCGCAGCAGGTGCGGGAGGACGAAGCTCATCTCGTAGTGGCACAGCGGCCACTCGGGCGGGTAGTGCAGCTCGTTCCAGGCCTTCTGTGGCGGCGGGTTGTCGAAGAAGGTGGGCACGAACTTGTTCCAGCCCGCCGGGAGCGTGCCGCCGCGCGTGCCCACCGCGCCCACGAGCACCGAGAGCAGGTGCAGCGCGCGCGCCACGCACCAGCCGCCCAGGTTGCCGCTGCCGGCGGCGCGCCAGGTGTGTGCCGCGAAACGGCTGCCGGCCGCGCCGATGCGCCGCGCCACGTCCACGATGTGCTCGGGCGGCACGCCGGCCTCGGCCGCCGCGAAGCCGGGCGTGAACTCGGCGTACTCGGCAGCCAGCGCCTGCACGAAGTCGTCGAAGGAGCCGCCCGGCCGGCCGCGGAACGCGAGGTACTCGCGCCAGTTGACCCAACTCTCGACGAAGCCCCGGTCGAACAGGCCCTCGGCCAGGATGACGCGCGCCATGGCCAGCAACACGGCGGCCTCGCTGCCCGGCCGCGTCGGCAGCCAGTGCGTAGCCATGGAGGCGGTGTTCGAGAGCCGCGGATCGAGCACCGCCAGCCCCGCGCCCGCCTGCAGCCCCTCCATGATGCGCTGCGCGTGCGGGTTGAAGTAGTGGCCCGACTCGAGGTGCGCCGAGATGAGCAGGATGAACTTCGCGTGGGCGTAGTCGGGCGAGGGCCGGTCGTACTTCTGCCACAGCGCGTAGCCCATGCGCGCGGCGCCCGAGCACACGTTGGTGTGGCTGTTGTGCCCGTCGATGCCCCAGGCGCGCAGCACGCGGTCCATGTAGCCCTCGTGGCCGGGCCGGCCCACGTGGTAGACGACCTCGCCGCCGCGCCCCTCGCGGAAGGCGCGCCCGATGCGGCCGCCGAGCGCCGACAGCACCTCGTCCCACTCCACGCGCTCCCACTCGCCGCCGCCGCGCGGCCCCTTGCGGCGCAGCGGGTAGAGGATGCGGTCGGGATCCTGCACCTGGTTGATGGTGGCCGGGCCCTTGGCGCAGGTGCGCCCACGGCTGGCCGGGTGCAGCGGGTTGCCCTCGAAGCGCTGGACGGCCAGCGTCTCCTTGTCCACGTAGGCCAGAAGGCCGCACGCCGCCTCGCAGTTGAAGCAGGTGGTGGGCACGAGCATGCGGTGGCGCGAGTCGCGATGCGGCCAGGTCTGCGCGTCGTACTCCACCCAGTCGTCCCACTGCTCGCGCGGCGGGAAGCGCAGGAGTTCGCCGCCGGGCGCCAGCGCGGGCAGCGGTTCGTCACCCGGCGCGAGCGTCTCGATGAGGCCGAGCGACTCAGCCATGCGCTCCAGCCATCCGGCGTGCTGCCCGGGTCGGCGCGTCATGACAGCGGCAGCGCCTGGCCGGCGCGCACCCAGAGGTCGTTGCGGACCACGAGCACCAGGAGCGCGATGAGCGCGCCGGCCGGGTGCGCTCCGAGGATGCCGACGAGCGCCGCGGCCAGCAGCGAGCCCCCCACCGCCACGCCCCAGAACAGGGGTGCGGCCTCGCCCTGGTGGAGCCTCCGCGCCGCCAGCCGCGCCGCGGGGGTGCCGTGCGGCCAGGCGATCTCGGCCAGCGCCAGCGCGGCGTCGAGCAGCAGGCCCACCGCGAGCAGCCGGGCGGCGAGCGGATCGAGCGGCCCCGTGGCGAAGCCCAGCAGGTCCAGCAGCAGCACGCCCGCCGCGCCGGCCAGCAGCGCGTGCAGTGCCATGTGCCAGGGCTGCAGCCGGCTCTGCCACAGCTCGCGACCCTTGGCCTGCGCGAACAGGAAGGCGGTGTAGACGGCTGCCGGCGGCGCCAGCAGCAGCGCCGCCCAGGCCGCCGGCGTGCGCACGCCCCAGCCGAGCCACTCGCCCAGCAGCCACAGCGAGCTGGCCGCGCCGAGCGCCGTCAGGATCCAGGCGCCTCGCACCAGCCAGCTGCCGGGGTTGCCGCGCAGGAGCACGGACAGGAAACGGTCGGGGCGCTGGAGATCGGCCACCAGCAGCACGGCCGTGGCGGCCTGGAACAGGAGCGAGGCGGCGCCGCAGGCCAGCAGCAGCGCGCGCGGCACGTCGAGGCCCAGGACCAGCCGCGCGAGCAGCGGCACGAACAAGAGCCCGGCCGCGAGCGCCTTGGTCACGAGGTAGCCGGACACGTGCCAGCCCCACGGCGGCGGCGCCTTGGGCGTGTCGTAGCTGACGCGCGCGTCTTTCCCGAGCGTCGCGACCACGCCCAGCGCCGCGAGCGGCCGCGCGTCGCTCGCCGCGCAGCGGCCGCCCTGCACCGCCAGCGGATCCAGCGCCGCCGCCTGGCCCTCGATGTAGAAGAGCGACGGCCGCGTGCCCTGCTCGGGCTTGCGCACCTGCACCGTCTGGCTGGCCACGAGCTGCGCGATGAAGCTGCCGGGGTCGGACAGGTCGCCCGACACGATGGCCTGCTCGGGGCAGGCCACGACGCAGGCCGGCTGCAGACCGCGGTCGACGCGGTGCGTGCAGAAGTTGCACTTGGCCGCGGTGCCGTGGCGCGGGTCGATGTGCAGGGCGTCGTAGGGGCAGGCCTGCAGGCAGCCCTTGCAGCCAATGCAGCGGCCGTTGTCGAAGTCCACGATGCCGTCCGGGCGCACGAACAGCGCGCTCACGGGGCAGATCTCGACGCACGGCGCGTCTGCGCAGTGATTGCAGCGCAGCACGTGGAAGCTGCGCGACACGTCCGGGAACGTGCCGGTCTCCACCTGCTTGACCCAGGTGCGGTTCACGCCCAGGGGCACGTCGTGCTCCGACTTGCACGCCACGGTGCAGGCGTGGCAGCCGATGCACTTGCGGTTGTCGATCACGAAGCCGAAGCGCACGCGCAGCCCCTAGCCCGCGCGGCGTCGCGGCCGCGTCACGCGGTGCGCGCCGTCGCGCCCGCCTTCTGCAGGAAGGCGGCGAAGCGCTTCAGCGCCTCGCGGATGTTCTCGACCGAGTTGGCGTAGCTGAAGCGCAGGAAGCCGTCGCCGTGCCGCCCGAAGGCCGTGCCCGAGAGGCAGGCCACGCCGGCCTCGTCCAGCAGCCGGCCGGCCAGCTCCTTGCTCGAGAAGCCCGTGCCGCGGATGTCCGGGAAGACGTAGAAGGCGCCCTGCGGCTCCACGCAACTCACGCCGTCCAGCGCGTTCAGGCCGGAGACGATGACGTCGCGCCGCCGCCGGAACTCGGCCACCATGCGGTCCACCGCCTCCTGCGGCCCGCGCAACGCCTCGACGCCCGCGTGCTGCGTGAAGGCCGCGGTGCAGCTGGTGGCGTTGGTCTGCAACCGCGCCATGTGCACCGCGAACTCGGCGGGCATGATGCCGTAGCCGAGGCGCCAGCCGGTCATGGCGTAGGTCTTGGAGAAGCCGTCCAGCAGCACGATGCGCGCCGGGTCGCCGTAGCGCAGCACGGTGTCGTGCGTGGCCCCGTAGAGGATGCGCGAGTAGATCTCGTCGGCCAGGATCCAGATGCCGCGCTCGGCGGCCAGCCGGCCGATGGCCGTCAGGTCGGCGCTGGTGAGCATGGAGCCCGTGGGATTCTGCGGGCTGTTCAGCACGATGATCCTCGTGCGCGGCGTGATCAGCGACGAGAGCTCCGCGACGTCCGCCCGGAACTGGTTCTCCGGCCGCAGCGGCAGCGGCACCGCGCGCGCGCCGGCGTAGTTGATCATCGACTCGTAGATCGGGAACCCCGGGTTGGGGTAGATGGCCTCGTCGCCCTCCTCGAGGAGCGCGAGGAACATGAAGAACATGACCGGCTTGGCGCCCGGGTAGACCACCACCTGGTCGGCCTTCACGGGCACGCCACGGCGGCGGCTGCTGTCCTCGGCGATGGCCTCGCGCAGCGGCATCAGCCCGGCCGACGGGCCGTAGTGCGTCTCGCCGCGGCCGAGGGCCTCCTGCGCGGCCCGCACGACGTTCGGAGGCGTGTCGAAATCAGGCTCGCCGATCTCGAGGTGCACGACATGGCGGCCCTGCGCCTCGAGCGCGCGGGCGCGGGCCAGGACTTCGAAGGCCGTCTCGGTGCCGAGGCGGCCCATGCGTGCAGCAAGCTTCATTCAATCAGCGTAACGGCATGGCTCGGCCGCGGCAAATCGCGCCGGGCGTCGTGTGCCGCCTGCGGCGGCAGCGCTATTCGTACCGGGCAATCCCTGCTCGGGATGGTGTTCACAGGTCCGGACGCCGCGGCGAGCGATGCGACAGCGCGGCCGTTGTACCGCGTGCGATCCTCGGCGGCCTCTGAGGCCGCCTCCGGTCGTCCGCGGCGCAACGCCTCGCCCGACACGATTTGACGCGGCCGATTGACCTCCCAAAGTAAGGAGGCGATGGCTGGGTTTGGCGTGTCGGGCGGCCCACAATCGCGGGATGAGCCGGCCCCGCCTGCCTGTCGATTCCGGGACGCGGGTCTTCCGGGCGTACTCGGGGCTCACCTTCGCCTTTGCGTGGGTGCCGGTGATGTTCGTGCACTTCACGGTCACGCGCGGGTTCTCGCCGGACGAGTATGCGGCCCTGTGGGCCACGTACTACCTCGCGATGGTCGTGTTCGAGCTGCCGTGGGGCTGGCTGGCGGACCGCGTCGGGCGCCGGCCGGTGCTCGTGGCCGGGCCGCTGGCGCTGGGCGCCGCCTTCCTGCTGCTCGGCCGGGCCACGTCGGTGACGGCCTGTCACGGGCTCATGGCCGTCGTGGGCGCGGGGCATGCGCTCATCTCGGGCGCCGACTCGGCCTGGCTGTACGACCACGTCGCCGCCGCCGGGAGGCACAGCGACGCCCTGCACGAGGAGACCGTCGCGCACCGCTGGCGGCTGTTCGGGGTGTCGATCCTCGACGTGGCCGGCGGCCTGCTGGCCTACGCCGCCGGCACCCGCGCGGCCTTCGACCTGGCCGCGGCCGTCATGCTGGCGGCCGCGCTCCTGGCGGCCCGCCTGCCCGAGGAGCGGCCGGCCGAGGGCGTGCGCGTCCGGCCGCGGCTCGACGCCGCGGCGGCGGCCCTGCGCGCGCCCGGCGTGATCTGGGCGCTGGGCTGGTACGTGGCCGTGTTCGTGCTGGTCCGCATGGGTTTCCAGCTCTATCAGCCCACACTGCTCGCGGCCGGCGCCGCGGACCTGAGGCTGCACGGCCTGGTGCTGGGCGGGCTGAACCTGGTGGCGGGGCTGTCGGCCTACATCGTCCTGCGCGTCGTGCGGGCCACGGGGGAGCGTCGTGCCGCGGGCTTCGTTCCGCTCCTCCTGGCGGCGTCCTTCGGCGGTCTCGCCGTCGCCGGCGCGTGGCTCGTGCCGCTCCTCCTGGTCCTCCAGCAAGTGGCCTTCGGCTTCCTGCAGCCGCTGGGGCGCACCGCCCTGAACCACCGCATTCCGGCCGCCGAGCGCGCCGCGCTACTCTCGGCCCAGAGCCTGCTCGCGCGCCTCGGCTTCGGCGTGCTGCTCTTCGCCGCTCGCTGGGACACCGCCTTCACGTCGGGCCTGCCGCTCACCTACGTGCGGCTCGCGGCGGCGTCCGTCGTGGCGGCCCTGTTGACCATGGCATGGCATCCCGAGCGCCGTCGCAGACTTGAATCGACCCTCCGCGGCTGAAAGCATGCTCCCCACACGATGAAGACAAGTCCATTCCCGTGCGTCCTTGTCCTCGCCGTGATGATCGGCGCCTGCGCCGCGCCGACCGGCGTCTCCGCTGCCAGCGCCCGCAGCACGTCGACCCTGGCGCACATCCAGGCGCTGGCCGATGCCGGCAAGCACGAGGAAGCGCTCGATCGCATCGCGACCGAGCTGCCGCGCATGTCGGACCCGCTGGTGCGCGCCCGGCTCGAGCTGCTGTGTGGCCGCTCACTGCGCGCCGACGGCCGGCTGCGCTCGGCGGCGCTGGCCTTCGGGCGCGCCTTCGACGAGTTGCCCAGCGAGACGGGCGACCTGGCGCGCGAGACGCTGACCGCGTGGGCGGACACCGAGGCGGAACTCGAGCGCTGGCGCGACGCGGCGACCCACTACGGCCTCGCCCTCGACGCCGGCACGCCCAGCCCGCGCGTGCGGGACGACCTCTTGTACTCGGCCTACATCGCCGCGCGCGAGTCGGGCGACGGCGCCGGCGCCGCGCGCTGGAAGAGCCGCATCCGCATGTTCTCCGGCACGCGGCTCGCGGCGGCCGAGACGCGGCTCCTGCCCCGCGCCCGCGTGAGCGCGCCGCCGCCGCCGGCCGCTCCCTCGGCGCTCGCGCGTGGCGTCATCCCGGACGACCCGGCCCTGCTCCTGCCCGACGTGCACCGGCGCTCGGTCTGGGGAGCGGCCGCCGTGCGCAGCAACGTGGACCCCATGCTGCCCATCACGCACGTGACCGTGCATCACACGGCCATGTACAGCAACGCCTCGTGGCCCGCCGCGGTGGGCAGCGAGATCCGCACGATCCAGGCCGCGCACCAGGGCAAGGGCTGGGCCGACATCGGCTACCACTTCCTCATCGACGCCGGGGGCGGCGTCTGGGAAGGACGGCCGCTGCGCTACCAGGGCGCACACGAGGGCGAGGGCCTGAACCGCGGCGCCATCGGCGTGTGCCTGCTCGGGAACTTCGACGAGCAGCCCCTGCCGGCCGCCCAGGAGGCGGCGCTGGTGAAGCTCCTCGACGTGCTGCGCCGCCAGTTCCTGCTCACGCCGGCGGACATCCGCACGCACAAGGAGGTGCGGCCCGACCCCACCGAGTGCCCGGGGCACGCGCTGCAGCAGGCGGTGGACCGCTACCGGCGCGCGGCGTCCGCGAGCTCCGTCGCGCGCCAGTAGTCCAGCACGTCGCGCAGCGTGCGGCGCAGGTCGAGGTCGATGCGCACGCCCGTGTCGCGCAGGAGCTTCTCGCCGCTGCCGTGGATCACCGGCACGTCCACGGCGCGCAGGCGCGCTGGATCCTGCTCGACGCGCACCGGGACGCGCGCCAGCGCGCGCAGCTCGTCCAGCAGCTCCTGCACCGAGACCGCCCGGCCGCTGGTCACGTTGTAGGCCTCGCCGCTGCGCGCCCCCTCGGCCGCGCGCACGTAGGCCGCGACGACGTCGCGCACGTCGCAGAGGTCGCGCACCGCCGAGAGGTTGCCCACGCGCAGCACGGGCTCCTGCCGCCCGGCCTCGATGCGCGCCAGCTGGCGCGCGAAGGCGGCCGCCACGAAGTCCTCCACCTGCCCCGGCCCGATGTGGTTGAAGGGTCGCAGGATGACCACCTCCAGCCCGCGCGCCGCGGCGTGGTGGGCGGCGGCCTCGGCCGCGGCCTTGCTGACGCCGTAGACCGTCGCGGGCCGCGCCGGAGCATCCTCCGTGAACGGCGGCGCCCCCGGGGCCATGCGACCGTAGACCTCCGGGCTGCTGACGAGCAGCACCCGCGGCCGCGGCACGGCGGCGAGGCAGGCCTCGAGCAGCGCGCGTGTGCCGCCGAAGTTGACGCGCAGGCATTCCTCGGGTGCGGACTCGGAACGTCCCACGTGCGAGAAGCCGGCCAGGTGGAAGATCCACTCCGGCCGCGCGGCGGCGAGCGCTGCGCGGCAGGCGGCGCCGTCGGTCACGTCGAGGTCGGTCCAGGCGACGCCCGCGGGCGGCGGCGGCATGCCCGGCAGGCCGGTGCCCAGCGTGTCGTGCCCGGCCGCGGCCAGCGCCGCGCACAGGTGACGCCCCGCGAAGCCGGCCGCGCCCGTGACGAGCGCCCGCACCTCAGCGCGCCTGGCTGGCCACGAGCGCCATGTCGGCGTCCGTCATCATCTTGACCAGACCGGGGAAGTCGACCTTCGGCGACCAGCCCAGCTCGCGCCGCGCCTTGCCCGCGTCGCCCTGCAGCAGGTCCACCTCGGCCGGCCGCAGGTAGCGCGGGTCGGTGACCACGTGCTTGCGCCAGTCCAGCCCCACGTGCCCGAAGGCGATCTCGCAGAACTCGCGCACCGAGTGCGTGCGGCCCGTGGCGATGACGTAGTCGCCCGGCTGCTCCTGCTGCAGCATGCGCCACATGGCCTCCACGTAGTCGCCCGCGAAGCCCCAGTCGCGGCGCGCCTCGAGGTTCCCGAGCTCCAGCTTGTCCTGCAGGCCGTGCTTGATGCGCGCCACGGCGTGGCTGATCTTGCGGGTCACGAACTGCAGCCCGCGGCGCGGCGACTCGTGATTGAAGAGGATGCCGCTGGTGGCGAACAGGCCGTAGGCCTCGCGGTAGTTGACCGTGATCCAATGGCCGTACACCTTGGCCACGCCGTACGGGCTGCGCGGGTGGAACCGCGTGTCCTCCGTCTGCGGCGTCTCGGTCACCTTGCCGAACATCTCGCTGCTGCTGGCCTGGTAGAACCGCGCCTGAGGCCGCACCTTGCGCACGGCCTCGAGCAGCCGCGCCACGGACACGGCCGTGAACTCGGCCGTCAGCACGGGCTGGCGGAAGCTGGTGGGCACGAAGCTCTGCGCCGCGAGGTTGTAGACCTCGTCGGCCTGGCTCATCTCGAGCGCCATCATGAGCGAGGACGGGTCGAGCAGGTCCGCGTCCGCGATGGTGACCTTGTCCATGAGGTGGTCGATGCGCTCGTAGTGGTCGGTCGACGAGCGCCGGATCACGCCCACGACCTCGTAGCCCTTGGAGAGCAGCAGCTCGGCGAGATAGCTGCCGTCCTGTCCCGTGATGCCCGTGATGAGCGCGCGCTTCGTCATGCGTCTCTTGCCCGAGGGGTCCGGGAGGATACCTGACGGGGCGCTGGCGAGTCGCGCTCGGGGGGTGAGGCGAACTCACGGGCGCGGCGCCCATCTCCGAGAGCCCTCACGTACCCGAGATCGAGACGACCATCGCCGACACAGCGCCGCGCCCGTGCGAGAGCCGCACGCCCGGGCGCGACTCGCCGGCGCGGGAGGCGGACTTCGACTCATCGTTGCAGTGCGGGCATGCCGGACTTCCCTCGGCAGCTCAGTGAACAGCGCCCGCCGGGCCTCGGCGACACTACCCGGGGGAGTACGATTCAGTACGTCAGCCCGCGAGGAGGGCTGCGACGAGGGCGGCGCCCGCGAGCAGGCGCCACCAGGCGAAGACGAGCAGGCTGCGCGTCCGGAGCCAGGTCACCATCCAGCGCACCGCCACCACGGCCGTCACGCAGGCGGTCGCGAAGCCGACGAGCAGGGGCAGCGCGCCGTATTCGCTCAGCATGGCCCGGCCCGAGTCCAGGGCCTCGTGGGCCGTCGCGGCCGTCAGCGTGAGCACGCCGAGCAGGAAGGAGAACTCGACCGCGGCGTCCACCGCGAGGCCGGTGCCCAGGCCGGCGAGGATGGTGACGAGGCTGCGGCTGGTGCCGGGGATCATGGCGACGCACTGCGCCAGCCCGATGAGCAGCGCCGCGCGCGGCGTGAGGGCCTCGAGCGGCTGGCCAGCGGCCGGCGGCCGCCCGCGCCGGTGCAGCACGAGGATGAGCAGCCCGCCCGCGATCCACGCGCACGCGATCGGCCAGGGCCCGAAGAACACCTGCTTGAACCACCAGCCGTACAGCCCGCCGAGCAGGGCCGCGGGGAGGAAGGCGAGCAGGAGCGCCAGCGCGAGCCGCGCGCCCTGGGCATCGCGTCCCGCGACTCCGGCCAGCGTGCGGCCCACGCGCCGGCCGTAGAGCAGCAGCACCGCCAGGATCGCTCCCGCCTGGATGCAGATCGCGAAGGCGTCCGCGGCCTCGTCCGCCGGGATGCCGAGCAGCGCCTGCGTCACCAGCAGGTGCCCCGTGGAGCTCACCGGCAGGTACTCGGTGACGCCCTCGACGATGCCGAGGATCAGCGCATCGAGGACGTCCATGCGACTCCCGGCAGGCGCAGCTCAGGCCACCGGCAACCCGGCGTGCTGCAGCACCGTACGACGCAGTTCCTCCAGGTCGAAGGGTTTCCCGAGGAAGGCGTCGGCCCCGCGGGCCAGCACGCGCTGCACGTCGTCGGGCTGCAGGAAGGCGGACATGACGATGACGGCTGGCTGATAGGCCGGGTCGATGCGCCGCACGCCGGCGGCCACTTCCTCGCCGGTCGTGTCACCGAGGCGGTAGTCGAGCAGCAGCACGTCCGGCCGCCAGCTGGCCGTCTTGAGGCCCGCCTCCCAGCCCGAGCCGGCCGTGGCCACGGCCAGCGTCCCCAGGTCCAGGAGGCAGCGCTCGATGAGCCGGCGCACCGCCGCGTCGTCGTCGGCCACGAGGACGCGCGGCGCATCGTCCGGCCCGCGGCCGAGCAGCTCGAGCGGCAGGTCGTTCTCGCGCACGAAGCGCTCGAGCGCCGCGCGTGTGAAGCGGCGGTCGCGCGAGCCCGGCAGCTTGTAGCCCTGCAGCCGCCCCTCCTCGAACCACTTGATCACGGTGCGGATGGTCACGCCGCAGACGCGTGCGACGTCGCCGGTGGTGAGGACGTCCTTCGTCGTCATGCTCTCATTCCCCTTCGCACTGTACCGCATGCCGGCGGGGAGCCGGCAGATTCAGGGCGGCCAGGGGAGGCAGGTGCGGCACGGCGACCGCCCCAGGAGGAGCGCCTGCGCGGCGTCCGAGCACAGGTCCACGCCGGCGCCGTCATGGCCGGTCCACGGGCAGCCGGGCCGATGCAGCCGCCGCGAGGTCACCACGAACGGCCCGTGGGCGCGGTCGAGGCGCGCGTGCATGCCGGCGCGGGCGGTCACCGCTGCGGCCTGGCAGCGCAGCAGGGCCGGATCGTCGCACTCGTAGAGCGTGGCCAGCCCGGCGGCGACCAGCGCCTCGGAAAGACTCTTGCCATCCAGCAGCAGGTCGGCCAGCAGGCGGCCGTAGTGGTCGTGCGGCGGCTCGTCCGGCTCGAGCTGCCAGCCAGCCGCCGCCGCCAGCCGCGCCGCGCTGAAGTCGCGCGCCTCGGCCGCGAAGGGCCGGCCGAGCTCAGGCGTGTCCACGGCGGCCAGCCGCAGCCGCCGGCCGTCGGGCAGGCGCAGCGTGTCACCGTCGAGCACGACCAGCTCGCCCTGCGGCGTGGCCACGGGGAGGCCGGTCGCCGGCCGCGCCGGACGAAGGGCGGAGAGCGCGGCCAGCCCGGCCGCGAGAATTCCCAGGAGCGCGCCGCGCCGGCGCCAGAGCGCAGCGGCCAGCCTCAGGCCAGGACGGCCTCGGGCTCCACCGACTTGCGGCCGAAGGCCTCGGCGACGCCGCGGTGCGTGATCGTGCCGTCCATGACATTCAGGCCCTTGCGCAGCGCCGGCTCGGTGCGCAGCGCCTTGCGCAGGCCCTCGCGCGCCAGGATGCGCGCGTAGGGCAGGGTCACGTTGGTCAGCGCGAAGGTGGACGTGCGCGGCACCGCGCCCGGCATGTTGGCCACGCCGTAGTGCACGATCCCGTCCACCTCGTACACCGGGTCGAGGTGCGTCGTGGCCCGGATCGTCTCCACGCAGCCGCCCTGGTCCACGGCCACGTCCACGATGACGGCGCCCGGCGGCAGCAGCCGCAGGTCCGGGCGCGTGATGAGCTTGGGCGCCTTGGCGCCCGTGATGAGCACCGCGCCGATGACCAGGTCCGCCGATGGCAGCTCCTCCTGGATGGCCAGTCGGTTGCTGTAGCGCGTGATCACGTTGGCCGGCAGCACGTCGTCCAGGTAGCGCAGGCGATCCATGTTGGTGTCCATGATGACCACGCGCGCGCCAAGGCCCGCGGCCATCTTGGCGGCGTTGATGCCGACCACGCCGCCGCCCAGCACCAGGACCGACGCCGGCTTGACGCCCGGCACGCCGCCCAGCAGCACGCCGCGCCCGCCCATCGGCTTCTCGAGGTACTTGGCGCCCTCCTGCACGGCCATGCGTCCCGCGACCTCGCTCATGGGCGTCAGCAGCGGCAGCGTCCCGCCCACCTCGACCGTCTCGTAGGCCACGCAGGCGCAGCCGGCCTTGACCATGGCGTCGGTGAGCGTCTCGCTGGCGGCGAAGTGGAAGTAGGTGAACAGCACCTGCCCCTTGCGGCAGCGGCGGTACTCCACCTCGATGGGCTCCTTGACCTTCACGATCATGTCGGTCTTCTGCCAGATCTCGTCGGCGGAGCCCAGCAGCGTGGCGCCCGCGCGCACGAAGTCGGCGTCGGGGATGCTGCTGCCGAGGCCGGCGCCCTGCTGCACGAACACCTCATGACCGTCGCGGACGAGCGCGTCGACGCCTGCCGGCACCATGGCGACGCGGTTCTCGCTGGGCTTGATCTCGGTCGGCACGCCGATCTTCATCGCTGGATCCTCGGGATGTGCAGCGGCGCCGAACTGCGGGCGCCAAGGGGCCCCGGAGTCTAGAGAGGGGGCCGCTGCCGGACAAGCCGGCCGGATCTCGTTGATCCGTCGCGCCCCAATCCGTAAGACAGGCCGCTCGCGCCGTGCAGGCGCGGACCCCGGGGCGCATAGCTCAGTTGGCTAGAGCACCAGCTCGACAAGCTGGGGGTCACTGGTTCAAGTCCAGTTGCGCCCACCACACCTCCCGCGGATCCCGCCGCAGCCGCCGCCGGTTCTCCTGGGAAGCCACGCATGCCGCTCGAGGTCACCGTGCCGCCGTGGGCCTGCGCGCCCTTCGTGCTGCTGCTGCTGGCCATCGCGGTGCTGCCGCTCGCGGTGCCGCACTGGTGGGAGTCCCACCGCAACAAGGGCTGGGTCGCGCTGCTGCCGGGCGCCGCGGCGGCGGCCTGGGTGGTGCCCAACCTCGGCAGCCACGTCCTCCTGCACACCGGCCTCGAGTACGTGTCCTTCATCGTGCTGCTGGGCTCGCTGTTCGTCATCTCGGGCGGCGTCTTCCTGCAGGGCGACCTGCGCGCCACGCCCGCGGTCAACTCGGCCTTCCTCGCCCTCGGGGGCATTCTGGCCAGCTTCGTCGGCACCACCGGCGCCTCCATGCTGCTCATCCGGCCGGTGCTGAAGACCAACAGCGAGCGGCGCCACGTCGCGCACACGGTCGTGTTCTTCATCTTCATCGTGGCCAACGCCGGCGGCTGCCTCACGCCGCTGGGCGACCCGCCGCTGTTCCTCGGCTACCTCAAGGGCGTGCCCTTCAGCTGGACCTTCGGCCTGTGGAGGGAGTGGGCCGTGCTCCTCGTATCGCTGCTGCTGCTGTACTGGCTCATCGACCGGCGCATGCTCGCCCGCGAGGCGCCGCGCGACCTGCTGCGCGACGCGCGGCTGGTGCAACCCCTGCGCGTGCAGGGCGGCTTCAACCTGCTGCTGCTCGCCGGCGTCGTGCTGGCGGTGGCCTTCATCAAGGCGCCGGACGTCCCGCACGCCGACCTCGTGCGCAACGCCCTGCTCGTCGGCCTGCTGCTGCTGTCGCTCCTGTCCACCCCGCGCGAGGTGCACGAGGCCAACGCCTTCAGCTGGGGCCCGCTCGTCGAGGTGGCCGTGCTCTTCGCCGGCATCTTCGCGGCCATGATCCCGGCCCTGAAGCTGCTCGAGATCCGCGGCGGCGAGTACGGCGTGCTGACCGAGCCGTGGCACTTCTTCTGGGCGACGGGCCTGCTGTCGAGCTTCCTCGACAACGCCCCCACCTACCTGACCTTCGGGTCGCTGGCCGTGGGCGTGCTGAACCACGACCACCCGGGGCTGGGCCTGTCGGCCGAACACCTGGGCGGCCTTCTGGAGATCGACCCGGCCGCGCACGCCGCCGCGGCGCGCCTCGCGGCCGAGTACCTCACGGCCATCTCCCTGGGCGCCGTCTTCATGGGCGCCAACACCTACATCGGCAACGGGCCCAATTTCATGGTGAAGGCCATCGCCGAGAGCCAGGGCGTGAAGATGCCCTCGTTCCTCGGCTACATGGCGTGGAGCGCCGGGCTGCTCCTGCCGCTCTTCCTGCTGCTGACCGTGCTCTTCCTGGTCTGATCCACTTGGCCGGCGCCGCCGGCCGGCCATCAAACGAGGCGGGAGCCTGCCGAGTAGGACGCCTCGACGCCCCTCTCTCCCGGGAGTGCCGTGATGTTCCGCCGGTTCCTGCTGCTCGCCCTCCTGCTCGCCCCCGCCTCCGCGCAGCTCACGCCGCGCCAGGAAATGCGCGACACGCCCATCGCGCGTGTCGTGCGCGAGGTGGGTCCGGCGGTCCTCAACGTGTACCAGGATGTCGAGAGCGAGTTGGGCTGGCCCTTCAACCAGTACTACGGTCCGCTCAAGACAACCCGCCGCAGCCTCGGCTCGGGCTTCCTCATCGATCCCGACGGCTACATCCTCACCAACGCCCACGTGATCCAGCGCGGCAACCAGGGCATCCACGTGACGCTCACCGACCGCTCCGACCACCCGGCCGAGCTCGTGGCCGTGGACCCGGACAACGACGTGGCGCTGCTCAAGATCACGCCACCGCCCGGCCAGCGCCTGCCCACGGTGCGGCTGGGCACGTCGTCCGACGTGATGGTCGGGGAGGGCATCATCGCCATCGGCAACCCGCTCGGGAACGAGAACAGCGTGGCGAGCGGCATCGTGTCCTCGGTCTTCCGCGAGGTGCAGGTGCCGGGCCGGCGCGGCAGCGACACCGACTCGCCCGTCTACAAGGACTCGATCCAGTTCGACGCGCCCATCAATCCCGGCAACAGCGGCGGCCCGCTGCTCAACGTGACGGGCGAGGTCATCGGCATCACCTTCGCCATCGCCTCCGAGGCGCAGGGCATCAGCTTCGCCATCCCCATCGACCGCGTGCGCGAGACGCTCACACAGAGCCTCTTCAACCCCCGCATCCGGCGCGGCATCGCGACGGGCTTCGAGGTGCAGGGCGACCCGGTGCAGCGCGCCGTCACGCTGGCCGACGTGCAGCCCGGCGGCCCCGCCGCGCGCGCCGGCCTGCACGCGGGCGACCGCCTGGTCTCCGTGGCCGGCAAGCCCGTCGAGTGGGAGTTCGACTACAACAAGGCGCTGCTCGGCAGCCATCCCGGCGACCAGGTGGACGTGGTCGTGGAGCGCGACGGGCGCACCGTGCACGCCAAACTCGAGCTGGGCCAGGACGATTCGCCGCTGCAGGTCATCTGGCGCCGCATGGGCCTCGCAGTCGTAGACCACCCGCAGTACAAGGGCGTGCGCGTCGAGCGCGTGGATCCCGCCGGCCCGGCCGCCGCGCTGCGGCTGCAGACCGGCGACCTGATCGACGGCCTCGGCGAGCGCGAGGTGGACTCGCTGGCGCAGCTCTTCCAGCTCATCCGCAACCTGCCGCCCGAAACGCCCCTCGTCGTCCACGTCTGGCGCGGCCGAGGCGCCTCGTACGGGACGCTGCAGCTGCGTTGAGGCCCTCCCGTCGGCACGCCACCGGTCGCGTCAAATCGAGCCGGGCCAGGCGCGGGGCTGCGAGCGCGATGTGGCAACCCCAAGTCGGACGACCCATTCGGGGTCGTCCTTTGTCGGGGCCCCGCCCGGCACGATTTGCCGCGACCGGATGTAAACTGCTCTCCCCCTCCGGACTTGCCCGCATGTCCATGCGCCAGTTCCTGATCGAGAACAAGTGGTACTGGATCCTGCCCATCGCCCTCGTGCTGGCGCTCGTGGGCTTCATCCTGTGGAGCTCGGCCACCGGGAACGGCGGCGGCGAGGACAGCCCGTTCCAGTACGACCTGTACTGAGCCCGTGACCGCGGCCGAGGCGCGCGTCGGCTGGCTCGGCGGCAGCTTCGATCCGGTCCACGAGGGGCACCTGCACATCGCGCGCGGCGCGGCCGACGCCCTCTCGCTCTCGCGCGTGCTCCTGGTGCCAGCATACCGCGCGCCGCACAAGCTCGACCGGCCGCTGGCGCCTGACGAGGACCGGCTGGCGCTGCTGGACGTCGCCTGCCGCGTCGACCCGCGACTGTCTGCCTGCGACGTGGAGCTGCGCCGCGGCGGCGTGAGCTACAGCATCGACACCGCGCGCGAGCTGCTGGCCTCACTGCCCCCGGGCACCCGCCTCCTTGCCATCGTGGGCGCCGACACACTGGCCGAACTGCCCACCTGGCGGCAGGCCGGCGAGCTCCTGCGGCTGGTCGACTTCTGCCCGGTCGCGCGCGCGGGCCAGGAGCCAGATCCCTCCCCGCTGCTCCGCCTGGGCGACGCCGGCATCGTGGACGGGATCCGCCGGCGCACGCTGCGCCTGCCGGAGCATCCCGCCTCATCCACCGAGGTGCGTGCCGTGCTGCTGGCGGGCGGCGTGCCGCCCTGGCTGCCGCCCGGCGTGCTGGACGAGCTGCGCCGGCGCGGCATGTACGGCTACGGCGCGGGCGGCGCCTCGGTCAGGGACAGCTCGGGCATCGATCGCTCGAGGCCGTAGGCGGCGAGCAGCCGGCCCTGCACGGCCAGCAGCGCGGCCCGGGCCACCTCGAGGTCCAGCTTCGCGCGCGTCTCATTGTCGATGGCCGTCAGCAGGTCGCGCTGGCTCTGCCGCACCTGGAAGGGCGTCGACAGGTCGTTCTCGAGCCGCCGCTTCTCGCCCTCGTAGACCTCGTTCTGCAGCCGCACCGATTCGGCCGTGACTGCCACGCGCAGCACCTGGAGCTCCACCTCGCGCACCGCCGTGCGCACCTCGCCCACGGCGTTCATCTCGGTCTCGGACAGGGCGACGCCCGCGCGCTGGCGCTCCACCTGCCGGCGGCGCAGTGCGTAGCCGGCCGTCCGATTGCCGAGGGGAAGCTCGAAGATCAGCGACACGTGCGTCTCGTCGAAGTTGGTGTCGTCGAGGCCCGAGAACATCTTCGAGTAGCTTGCATCACCCGCATTGGCGTTGATGCCGTAGCCGCCGGTCAGGTCGAGGCGCGGGTCCTCCTGGTTGCGGGCACGCTCCACTTCCACGTCGGCGCGCTCGACGCGTCGCCGCTGCTCGGCCACGTCGGCGCGCCAGACCATCGCGGTCTCGATGGCCTGTTCGGTATCCAGCGTGCCCTCCTGAGGCGGCGACGGCTGCGTGCTCGCCTGCAGCGGCCGCGCCCAGGTCTCGGCGTCCTGCGGCGCGAGCACGAGCCTGCGCAACAGGTCCTCGGCGTTGAGCTCGACCGTCCTTGCCGACAGCAGCTCCTCTCGTCGCGTCGCCAGCTCGGCCTCCGCTGTCGTCACCTCGATGCGGTTCTGCAGGCCCTGCTCGAACTTGCGCCGCGTGATGTCCAGGAGTTCCGTCGCCAGCGTCACCGACAGCTCGCGCGTCGCGCGGTCCTGGCGCGCGAACACCAGGTTCCAGTAGGCCAGAGTCACGTTCCGCAGGGTGGTGCTGGCCACGGTCTCGGCCGCCAGCGCGGCGATCTCGGCATCCTGGCGCGCGAGCAGCAGCGCGCTGCGCGCGTAGTCCCCGCCGCCGCGCAGCAGCGGGTGCGTGATGTCGAGGTTCCAGTCGCCGGTGAACAGATCGGAAAAGGAGTTCGCGGTGTCTGGATCGAGGTCCTCTGTCTCGACCACCACATGCTGCGGGAGCACGTTGAACGACCACGTCGTGCCTGTCAGCAGCTGGCCCGACAAGCCCGTCGCGAACTGCCAGATCTCGCGGTGCGTGGTACCGCTGCCGCCGACGTCCACGCCTCCCACGAAGTTGCTCGGCGTGGGTGCCGTGGTGCCTTCGCTCCAGAAGGCCGAGCTGCTGAAGATCGTGTCGAAGGCACCCCAGCTCTCGCCGAAGCCCTCGAGAGTGGCCTCGGCATCCAGCCGCGCGCCGGCGATGGCCAGGTTCCTGCTGGCCGCGAGCCGCAGGCAGTCCTCCAGCGAGAGCACCAGCGGCTCCTGGTCGTCGGCCTGGAGCGGCAGCAGGAGCAAGGCAGCAAGCAGGGCGGCGATCATGGGCGGGAATGTTCCGTCGTGGCGCCCTGCGGCGCACGCCCGACCGGCGACGCCAGCGCGGCTGCCACGGAATCGACACCCGCGCGCACCTCGGCGCGCGGGCTCGCGCGGGCCACCGTGGTGAGGCGCGCCAGGCGCTCCGGGGTGAAGACCCAGCGCTGCTCCAGCGCCATCCAGCGCAGCTCGGCCAGGGCGTAGCCGCGCGTCCACTCGTGTGCCGAACCCAGGAGCTCGAGCAGCAGGTCCAAGGTGGCATCGGCGCGCCGCTGGACGTCGCGCTCCTCGAGCAGCCAGACGGAGCGGCGCACCACGGACAGCCGCTCCTCGAAGTGGGGCACGACCGAGGCGACGCGCTGCACGATCTCGAAGCGCTCGCCGCCACGCCAGGGCCGCAGGAACAGGAGGTCCTCGCTCCCGAAACGCAGCGTCCCCTGCGGCGCCAGCAGCAGCAGCTCGGCGTCGCGCGGCACGCCCTCGCCGCGCATTCGCTCGAGGATGCGCACCTTCACCACGTCGGTTCCGTGGGCCGCCTCGCGCACGGCGATGCAGCGCGCCACGACGACCACGGGGCTCCCGGCCAGGGTCTGCAGGCCCAGCTGCGTGGGTGGCACGGCCGGGAGATTGGCCGGCGAACCCGTCTGCGCCGCGGCCGCGGTCGCCAGCAGCCCGGTGAGCGCGAGCGACCGGACGGACGGCCTCACGGGGCGCCCGCTCCTTGGCCCTCGGTCAGGCTGGCCCGGCGCGCTCCTTCGTCACCCGGCACGGCCTGCAGGTGGATCCAGCGCGCCCTGGCCGGCAGCGCCGAAGCCACTCGGTCGGCCCACTCGACCACGGCCACCCAGCCCTGCCGCAGCAGGTCGTGGAGGCCGGCGCGCTCGAGATCGTCGGAGGAGTCCATGAAGTACGCATCGTAATGGGCGACGGGCAGCCGGCCACCCGGGTACTGGTTCAGCAGCAGGAAGGTGGGCGAGCAGACGGCCGTGTCCGCCGGCGCGCCGAGGGCCGCGACGAGGCCGCGGACGAGCTCGGTCTTGCCGGCGCCCAGCTCACCCACGAGCGCCAGCACGTCGCCCGGCAGCAGCCCCTGCGCCAGCTCGGCCGCCCAGGCGTGCGTCGCACGCACGTCGGGCAGGTGCACGCTGCGCGGCTCAGAAGACATGCTCGTAGCCCAGCGCCGGCAGAGGCCCCTCGCGGCCGCCGCGCACGAGCCGGAGCTCGCGGCCGGCCGTCAGCGTGCCGATCTCCACCAGACCGGCAGGTACCGCCGCGTCGGGCGCCAGGGCCAGCAGGAGCTCGAAGTCCTCGCCGTCGCCCAGCGCGGCGGCCAGCCCGTCGCGGCCGGCGGCGACGTCGGCATGGATCGGCACGCGCTCGGCGACGACGTGCGCGCCGACGCCCGAGGCCTCGCACAGGAGCGCGAGGTTGCGGCCGAGGCCGTCAGAGAGGTCGATGGCCGCGTGCACCTCGGTGGCGGCGGCGCGCAGCGCGGCCACCACGTCGATCCGCGGGCTGACGCGCAGGTGCCGGCCGAGGCCCGCGCCCCCCAGCGCGCCGCTGACGAGCAGCCGGTCGCCCGGCCGGCCGCCCGACCGCCTCCAGGGCTCCCCGGACGGGCAGCGCCCGACGGCCGTGACGGCGAAGGCCAGGGCGCCCGGCGCGGTGCACTTGGTGTCACCGCCGATGATGGCCACCCCGAAGGCTCGCGCCTGGGAGTTGAAGGCCTGCGCCAGCGCCGGGCCGTCGCAGCCCGGGGGCAGGAGCGCCGCCACGAGCACCTGCTGCGGCAGGGCTCCCATGGCACACAGGTCCGAGAGCGGCCGCCCCAGCGCCTTGCGCGCCACCAGCGCAGGAGCCGTGCCGGACACGAAGTGCACGCCCTCGGTGACCGCGTCGAGCGCCAGCACCGTGCCGTCGGCCAGCACCGCGGCATCGTCCCCGGGCCCCAGGGGCACCGCGCCGGCCATGCCGGCCGTGATCCAGCCGATGAAGTCGCTCTCGCGGAAGCCCATCAGGCCGCCGCGACCGGCGCGGGCGGGCCGAAGCGGGTACCGCCGCGCAGGCGCTCCCGCACGGCGGCGAGCAGGCCCTCGGCCGCGCGGCGCGCCTCGGGGGCGTCCGCCAGCGCGCGCACGGCCGCCACCCCGCACAGGCCCGCGGGCAGCTCCGGCACGTCGTGCGCCGACAGCCCGCCCAGCGCGACGGCCGGCGGCATGCCCGGCAGCTCGAGCACGGCCCGCGCCTGCTCGTTGCGGAGGAGCGGCCGCGGATGGCTGCGCCCGGTCGGTCGGAAGGGTGAGACCAGCACGTAGTCGGCGGCCAGGTCGTCCGGCTCGACGGGCCAATGGCACGAGCGACCCACGCAGAGGCCCGGAGCGTCCCGACGCAGCGCGGCCACCTCCGGCCCGCCGAAGCCCGTGTGCACGCCGTCGGCGCCGCAGGACCGGGCCAGCGCGCTCTCGCGATTCACCAGCAGCAGCGCACCGTGCTCCGCCGTCAGCGCGCGCAGCTCGCCCGCCAGCGCCACGCGGTCCGCCGGCGGCAGCTGCGGCTCGCGCAGGAGCACGGCCGTCACGCCGCCGCGGAGCACCTCGCGGACGCGAGCGGTCAGCACCGCCGGCGGCCGGTCGCCGGGCGTGACGAACACGAGCTGGAGGCGACGGGCCAGGCCGGCGCGCCGCTCCTCAGCAGCCCGGCTGGTCAAGGAAGATGCCCAGGGGCTTGAGCAGCGCCGCGAGCTGGTCGCGCCCCACCTCCTGCGACATGAGCAGCGCCGTCGGCGAGAGGCGCTCGATGACGTAGGGCCGCAGCGCCTTGTCGTGCAGGATGCGGTCGATGACCTCCTTGTTGCGGCCGCGCACCAGGGAGACCGTGGACTGGCTCACGAACTTGACCTTCTCGGCCCACTGCCCGATGGAGTAGATCACGTTCTGCGGCACTTCCACGCGGCTCTTCTCGGACAGCGTGCGCAGGATGTGCGCGGGGTCGAGGCCCTCGGCCACGGCCTTCTCGATGGAGGACTCCGTCAGGCGGTAGCGGATGACGCTGTCGTTGCTCGTGCGCTCGGCGAAGCGGTCGAGCTCGGTGACCAGGTCGTAGGTGTCGCCGTCCGGGAACAGGATGATCTCGAAGTCGGGGTTGACGATGAGCGGCGAGTCCCTGTCCTGGGCCTCGTCAGGGATGGGCAGCCCGAGGGCCTTGGCACCCAGCGTCGTGAGGCGCATCAGCGCCGGCTTGCCGTCGGCGTCGGCCAGGTCGACGAGGCCGAAGAGGTAGAGCCGCTCGCGCGCCCAAGCCGTGAGCGCCAGCGCGAGCTGGTGCGGGTCGCGCATGCCGGTCTGCTGCGCGAACTGGTAGCGGCTCTGGAAGCGGTCGCGCACGCCCGCGGCGTCGAGCGTGGCCAGGTAGGCGTTGCGCGCCGCGAAGGCCGGCGCGTTCACGTCCACCCACTCTCCCAGCGGCAGGCGCTTCAGCTCGTCGAGGAACAGCTGCATGAGCCGCTCGCCGTGGAAGGGCTCCACCAGCGTGGTCCAGTGGCCGCTCGCGAACTTGAGCAGCCGCGAGAGCTTCTTCTCCAGCGGCGTCCGGTCCCAGGTCTTGCCCTTGACCGTGAGCATCACGCTGCGGTCGGGGCCGCGCTCGATCATCGACTGGCTCTGGCAGAACTCGAACAGGTATTCGAACAGCCACGGCCCCGGGAAGGCGCCGCTGCGGGCGAGGATGAAAGACTCCTCCAGCTTGCGCACCGCCGTGCGGTAGACCTTGCCCGAGAGCGTGAGCCGGATCGGGTTGTGCTCGACGAAGGAGAGGAAGGCCGAGGTGTCCGAGATGAGGTCGACGCCCAGGCTGTGCACGTCATCCAGGCGCGGCGGCTCGGCCCGCAGGGCACGCCGCGCGCCGTCGACCAGCTCGGCGAAGACCACCACCACCTCGTCGAACTGGTGGATGCCGTACTCGCCCAGCGCCACGTGCCGCACCGTGCCCAGGAGCTGGCTCTCCAGCGCTTCCTGCAGCGCCTTGCGGTTCCAGCGGCCGAGGCCCTTGTGCCCGCGCTCCAGGACGGCCCGGCTGGCCACGCCGCCGTAGGACTGCACGACGAGCGAGAGCAGCTCCACGTGCCTGGGATTCTCGAGGGCGGCGAGGCGCCTGGCCACCGCGGCCGGCTCGGCCAGCCGCGCCGCGGCCTCGGCGTGGTCGTTGGCCGACGGCCCGGCGCCGAGGTGGCTCTGCAGCAGCGCGTCGAGGTCCTTGCGCTCCACGAGCCGCTGGAGATGCGCGCGCAGCGTGAAGGTCTCCTCGACGGTGCGGTCGTCATCCCAGATGAAGGCCTGCAGGAGGTCGCCCAGCTCGCACGGCACCAGGTAGCTCTCGCCGTGGCCGTTGTGCGCCGCGGCCGCCGGCCGGGCGTGGCCGTTGCTGTGGGCCGCCGTGAACAGGAAGCCGCGCTTGAGCAGCGCGTTGATGGCCGCCTTGAGCTCGAAGGGCGACAGGTAGCTGAACGAGCGGCTGCCGGTCAGGTGCTCCACCTCGGCGCGGTAGCCCTCGCCGCGCAGGAAGAACTTGAGCAGGTCGACCAGCTTCTTGCTGAGGAACTTGACGCGCTTGCGCACGGCCTTCTCGGAGGACATGCGCCGCTCCAGCTCGCCTACGAGCTGGTCGTGCGTCTCGGGCTCGGGGCCGTGGCCGTCCCAGAAGGACAGGAGCTCGCGCAGCTCGCCCGCGGAGCGGTTCTGGAGCGCGGCCTGCAAGGCCACGCCCCGGCTCGCCGGGCTATTCGCTGTCGGGTCCCTGTCGGGCAAATCCATGCCCTCGTTGTAAAACCGTGGATCGTAACCGTAAGGAGCAGTCCGAGACAGCCCCTTTCGGCCGGCGGCCCCCGGTCGCACGAGGGCCGGCCGGAGTCCCTGGGCCGACGCGGCGGGGACCGCGGGCTCCGCCGCCTCGCGGCACGCCGGGCCGAACCCGGCCCTTGGGCCCCTTCCGGTACCCCCGCCGCGCGCCTCAGAGCAGCGCCGCGTCGCGGATCTCGTAAGTGTAGCCCTGCTCGGTGAGGAAGAGCTGCCGATTGTTGGCGAAATGCTCCTCGCGGCTGTCCCGGGTGACCAGCGAGTAGAACACCGCCGGCCGCCGGTCGGACTTGGGCCGCAGGATGCGCCCCAGCCGCTGGGCCTCCTCCTGCCGGCTGCCGAAGGTGCCCGACACCTGGATGGCCACGTTCGCGTCCGGCAGGTCCACGGCGAAGTTGCCCACCTTGCTGACGGCCAGCAGCTTGAGGTCGCCGTCGCGGAAGCGGCCGTAGAGGTCCTCGCGCTCGCGCGTCGGTGTGCGGCCCGAGATGAGCGGGCACTTCAGGTCGCCCACGAGGACGTCGAGCTGGTCGAGGTACTGGCCGATGATGAGCACGCGGTCGTCGGCGTGCAGCTGCACCAGCCGCTGCACCACTGGCAGCTTGTCGGGGTTCTCGCTGGCGATGCGGAAGCGTTCGCGCGACCCGGCCGCCAGGTAGCCGAAGGACAGCTCGGGCCGCAGCGGCAGCCGCACCTCCACGCAGTGCGCCGTGGCGATCCAGCCCTGGCGCTCGAGGATCTTCCAGGGCACGTCGTACTTCTTGGGGCCGATGAGCGAGAAGACCTCGTCCTCGCGTCCGTCCTCGCGCACCAGCGTGGCCGTGAGCCCCAGCCGCCGCCGCGCCTGGATCTCGGCCGTCACGCGGAACACGGGGGCCGGCAGGAGGTGCACCTCGTCGTAGACCACGAGGCCCCAGTCGCGCGCCGAGAACAGCGCGAAGTGCGTGAACTCGCGCGACTCGCGGCGCCGGTAGGTGATCATCTGGTAGGTGCTGATGGTCACGGGGCAGATCGCCTTGCTGTCGCCCGTGTACTCGCTCACCAGCTCCTCGCCCAGCGTGGTCTTGTCCAGCAGCTCGCTGCGCCACTGGCGCACGGCGATGGTGTTCGTGGTGAGGATGAGGCACTGGGTCTGCAGCTGGTGCAGCGCGGCGATGCCCACCACCGTCTTGCCCGCGCCGCAGGGCAGCACGATGACGCCGCTGCCGCCCTTCTCCGTGCCGCCGGCGTGGAAGACGTCGGCGGCCTCGACCTGGTAGGGCCGCAGGCCGAAGGGCTGGCCGGAGAGCGTGGTGCTGCGCAGGTCGAAGGCCAGCGGCGCGCCGGCCGTGTAGCCGGCCAGGTCCTCCACCGGGAAGCCGATCCGGATGAGGGCCTGCTTGACCTCGCCCCGCAGCGACTCGGGCACGGCCAGCGCCTCGGGCGTCGAGGCCGCCTTGTCGAAGTACTTCTTGAGCGAGGCGTCACGCGCGATGTCGGCGAGCAACTTGGCCTCGCCGCTCACCAGCCGCAGCCCGCCCGCGCGGCGCTCCAGCCGCAGCAGCCCGAAGCGCCGGATGTTCTCCTCGATGTCGCGCGCCACGTTGGGCGGGATGGCGTAGCGCGAGAAGTCGGTGAGGAAGCGGATGATGCGCTCGGCCGTCAGGCCCGCGGCGGCGGCGTTCCAGATCGAAAGCGGCGTGAGCCGGTAGGTGTGGACGTGCTCCGGGCTCTTCTGCAGCTCGGCGAACAGCGCGAGCACGTCGCGCGCCTCGGCGAAGCCCGGCGCGTGCACCTCGGCCAGGATGGTGCGGTCGCTCTGCACCGTGAGCGGACGGTTGCCCGGGCCGCCGTTGCCGCTGCCGTTGCCGCTCATGCCCGGGCGCCCTCCGCGGCCACGGCGCCCCATCCGAGCTCGCGCAGACAGCGGCCGGTGTGGCTCGCCGCGCAGGCGGCCACGTCCGCTGGCGTGCCGGCCACGACCAGGCGCCCTCCGCCCTCGCCGCCCTCGGGCCCGAGGTCCACGACCCAGTCCGCGCTGCCGATGACGTCCATGTTGTGTTCGATCACGACCACCGTGTTGCCCTGGTCCACCAGCCGCTGCAGCACCTCGATCAGCCGGGCGACGTCGTCCATGTGCAGGCCCGTCGTCGGCTCGTCCAGCACCACGAGCGCCCGGCCGGTGCCGGGTCGCCCCAGCTCGGAGGCCAGCTTCACTCTCTGGGCCTCGCCGCCTGACAGCGTGGTGGCGGACTGGCCCAGCTTCAGGTAACCAAGTCCGGTGTCCGCGAGCAACTGGAGCCGGCGCCGGATGGCGACGTGCGCCTCGAAGACCTCCAGGGCGCGCTCCACCTCGAGGTCCAGCACATCGGCGATGGACAGGCCCTTCCAGCGCACTGCCAGCGTGGCGGCATTGAACCGCCGGCCGCCGCAGGACTCGCAGGTGAGCTCCACGTCGGACAGGAAGTGCATCTCGATGCGCTCGACGCCGCGCCCCTGGCAGGCCTCGCAGCGGCCGCCGGGCACGTTGACCGAGAAGCGCCCGGGCAAGAAGCCGCGCAGGCGGGCCTCGGGCGTGGCGGCGAACAGCGCGCGCACCTCGTCGAACATGCCGCTGTAGGTGGCGGCGTTGCTCGTGGGCGAGCGGCCGAGGGCCGTCTGGTCGATGACCAGCAGCTTGTCCACCAGCCTGTGCCCGCGCAGCGCAGCCAGGCCGGCCGGCAGCCGCGTGCCGGCGGCCAGCCGCGCCGCCACGGCCGGCACGAGCAGGTCCGCGACCAGCGTGCTCTTGCCCGAGCCGGACACGCCGGTGACCACGGAGAGCACGCCCGCCGGGAAGCGCACCGCGATGCCGGCGAGATTGTGGCGCGAGCAGCCACGCAGCTCCAGCGCCTCGCCGGTGACGGAGCGGCCAGGCCGTCGCGCGACGCTCCGGCGCCCGGAGAGCCACGCTCCGGTGAGCGAGTCCGGGTGCGACAGCAGGCTCGCCGGCGGGCCCTCCGCCACCACGCGCCCGCCGCGCCGGCCCGCGCCGGGCCCCATGTCGATGACGTGGTCCGCGGTCTCGATCGTCTCGCGGTCGTGCTCGACCACGAGGATGGTGTTGCCCAGGTCGCGCAGGCCGCGCAGCGTGTCGAGCAGCCGGCGCTGGTCGCGCGGGTGCAGGCCGATGGAGGGCTCGTCCAGCACGTAGAGCACGCCCACGAGGCGGTTGCCGAGCTGGCTCGCCAGCCGGATGCGCTGCGCCTCGCCGCCCGAGAGCGTGGAGGCGGCGCGGTCGAGCGAGAGGTAGCCCAGCCCCACGTCGCGCAGGAACGAGAGCCGGTGCCCGACCTCGCGCAGCACGTCCCGTGCGATGGCCCGCTCGCCGTCGGGCAGCGTGAGGCCGGCGAACAGCGCCGCGGCCGCGTCGACCGTGAGGCGCGACACGTCGCGGATCGAGCGCCCCGCCACGGTGACGGCCAGCGCCTCGGGCCGCAGCCGGCCGCCGTGGCAGTCGGGGCACTCGCCAGCCTCCATCAGGGCGTCCAGCGAGTCGCGCCACCAGCCCTCCTCGCCGGCCTCGCGCCACCAGCCCTCGACCACCGTCAGCAGGCCCTGCCACTCCACCTTCCGGTCGATGCGGCGCGACCGGCCCTCCTCGCCGCGCCGGAGCTTCACGGCCAGCGGGCCCCTCAGGCCGGTGCCGCGCAGCAGCGCGCGCCGCACGTCGGCCGGCAGCTCCGACCAGGGGCGGTCGAGGTCCGCGCCAAGGGACTGCGCCACGCGCCGCACGACCTGCGCGTGGAAGGACTCCGGCCTCGCGAGGAACCGGCCCACGCGCGAGGTCATGGCGCCCTCGAGCAGCGGGCGGCCGGGCGTGTCGACGAGCCGCTCCTCGCTGGCGCGCACGAGCTGCCCCAGCCCCTCGCACGTGGTGCAGGCGCCGGCGTGGCTGTTGAAGGAGAACATGCGCGGCGAGAGCTCGCCCGGCAGCGCGCAGCCGCAGCGCGAGCAGGCGGCGCGCGCCTCGTACTCGAGCACCTCGCCGCCCGCGTGCACGCGGGCCAGCCCCAGCCCGCGGTGCTGCGCGGCCCCGATGGCCTCGGCCAGCCGCGCGCGGCGCGAGGCGTCCACGCGCACGCGGTCCAGCACCAGCTCGAGCAGCCTCTTCGCCGGCGCGCCCGGCGGGGCGTCGAGCCGCCGCTCCTCGCCGTCCACGAGGACGCGCAGCAGGCCGTCCTTGCGCAGCTCGGGCGTCATGGCCACCAGCTCGCGCGGGTCCGAGAGCGCCGTGCGGTGCTCGTGCTCGCGGCTCCACAGCGGCGCGGCCACCACCACGGCCTGGCCCGCGGCCCGCGCGAGCAGGTCCTGGGCCGCGAGCGTCGGGCTGAAGGCGCGCAGCTCGCGCCCGCACGACCAGCAGTGCGGATGGCCGATGCGCGCGAAGAGCAGGCGCAGGTAGTCGTGGATCTCGGTCGTGGTGGCCACCGTGCTGCGCGGGTTCTTCGAGGCGGTCTTCTGGTCGATGGCGATGGCCGGCGCGAGCCCGTCGATGGACTCGAGCGGCGGGCGGTCCATGCGCTCGAGGAAGCGCCGCGCGTAGGTGGAGAGGCTCTCGACGAAGCGCCGCTGGCCCTCGGCGAAGACCGTGTCGAAGGCCAGGCTGGTCTTGCCCGAGCCCGACGGCCCCGTGACCACCGTGAGCCGGCCGTGCGGGATGGTCGCGTGCACCGACTGCAGGTTGTGAAGCGTGGCGCCGCGCACGACGAGGTCGCGGCCCGCGAGCGGCGGCCGGCGGCGCGGCGCGGGGGCGGGTGCCCGGTCGCGCGGGCGGAGCGCGCGCCCCAGCGCCTCCCCTGTGTGCGAGCCGCGGATGCGCGCGACCTGCTCGGGCGTGCCCTCGGCCACCAGCCGCCCGCCCGCCCCGCCGCCCTCGGGCCCGAGGTCGATGACCCAGTCGGCCACCTTGACCACGTCCATGTTGTGCTCGACCACGAGCAGCGAGTTGCCGGCGTCCACCAGCTTCTGCAGCGCGGAGAGCAGCACGCGCACGTCCTCGAAGTGCAGGCCCGTCGTGGGCTCGTCCAGGATGTACAGCGTGCGGCCGGTCGCGGGGCGGCACAGCTCGCTGGCCAGCTTGACGCGCTGCGCCTCGCCGCCCGAGAGCGTCGTGCTGGGCTGGCCGAGCTGCACGTAGCCCAGCCCCACGTCGCGCAGCGTGTCGAGCACGCGCCGCAGCCGCTTGTGGTGCTCGAAGAATGCGCAGGCCTCGTCCACGGTCATGGCCAGCACCTCGTCGATGGCCCGGCCGCGGTACTGGATCTCGAGCGTCTCGGCGTTGTAGCGGCGGCCGGCGCACACCTCGCAGGGCACCTCGACGTCGGCGAGGAACTGCATCTCGATGGTGTTCACGCCCGCGCCCAGGCACTCCTCGCAGCGGCCGCCCTTCACGTTGAAGGAGAAGCGTCCCTTGCCGTAGCCGCGAACCTTGCTCTCGGGCACGCCCGCGAACACGTCGCGCATCAGGTCCATGAGGCCGGTGTAGGTGGCGGGATTGGAGCGCGGCGTGCGGCCGATGGGCGCCTGGTCGATCTCGACCACCTTGTCCAGGTGTTCGACGCCCAGCAGCTCGTCGTGCTCGCCGGGCTCGTCCTCGGCGCGGTGCAGCCGCCGCGCCAGCTCGCGCCGCAGCACGTGGTCCACCAGCGTGCTCTTGCCCGAGCCCGACACGCCCGTGACGGCGATGAAGCAGCCGAGCGGGATCCTGAGCGTGAGGTCCTTCAGGTTGAACTGCCTCGCCCCGACCACGGACAGGAAGCGGCCATTGCCCGGGCGCCGCGTGGCGGGCACCTCGATGCGGCGGCGGCCGGTGAGGAAGTCGGTCGTCGGGGTGTGCGGGCCGTCCAGCACCTCGGCCAGCGGACCGGCGGCCAGCAGCCGCCCGCCCTGCCGGCCCGCGCCCGGGCCGATGTCCACGATGGCGTCGCTGGCGCGGATGGTCTCCTCGTCGTGCTCCACGACCAGCACGGTGTTGCCGCGGTCGCGCAGCGCATGCAGCGTGTCGATGAGCCGGCCGTTGTCGCGCGGGTGCAGGCCGATCGAGGGCTCGTCCAGCACGTAGAGCACGCCCTGCAGGCCGCTGCCCACCTGGCTGGCCAGCCGCACGCGCTGGCTCTCGCCGCCCGACAGCGTGCGCGCCCCGCGGTCCAGCCGCAGGTACTGCAGGCCCACCGCTTCCAGGAAGCGCAGCCGCTGCGCCACCTCGCGCACGAGCGTGCCGCCGATGGCCGCCTCGCGCGCGCCCAGCTGCAGGCCCTCGAAGAACCGCGCCGCCTCCTCCACCGTGAGCGCCGACACGTCCGGCAGGCGCTTTCCACGGAACAGCACCGCGCGCGCCGCCGCGTTGAGCCGGCTGCCCTCGCACTCCTCGCAGGTGCTGGTGGACATGTACCGGTCCAGCCCCGGGTAGCCGGGCTGCTCCGCGCAGCGCGCGATGGCCGGCAGGATGCCCTCGAAGGGCTTGGTGTCCCTGCCGCGCACCGTGGTCTGGCCGTCGGCCGACGTCCAGGCCCACTCGAGCGTCACGTCGCGGTCGCCGCTGCCGCGCAGCAGCAGCTTGCGCGCCTTCGCCGGCAGCGAGCGCCACGGGACGTCGAGGTCGATGTCGAAGGCGCGCGCCAGCGTCTCGAGGCTCTTCCTGCCCAGCCGGACGAAGCGCAGGTAGCCGCGCTCGTCCATGGTCGAGAGCGCGCCGTCGCGCACCGACAGCGTGTCGTCGCGCACGATCTTGCGCGCGTCGGGCTGGCGGCGCTCGCCGAGGCCGTCGCAGGCCGGGCAGGCGCCGTGCGGCGAGTTGAAGGAGAACAGCCGCGGCTCCAGCTCCGGGAAGTCGCCGTGGCCCACGGGGCAGGTGTTGGACGTGGAGTAGCCCGCGGCCGCGCCATCCTCGCCGCGCACGACCAGCAGGCCGTCGGCCAGCGTGGCGGCCGTCTCCACCGCCTCGGACAGCCGCTCGCGGCGCGCCGGCTCCACGAGCACACGGTCCACCACCAGCTCGAGGGTGTGCCGCACGTTGCGCTTGAGCTCGATGGGCTCGTCCAGCCGCCGCTCCACGCCGTCGATCCAGGCGCGCGTGAAGCCCTTGAGCCGCCAGCCCTCGAGGTCCTTGCGGTACTCGCCCTTGCGGTCGCGCACCACGGGCGCCAGCACGGCCAGCCGCTGCCCGGCGCGCTGCTGCAGGATGGCGCCCACGATGCCGTCCACCGTCTGCCCGCCCACCGGCGCTCCGCAGGTCGGGCAGCGCGGCTCTCCCAGCCGCGCGAAGAGCAGGCGCAGGTGGTCGTGGATCTCGGTGATGGTCCCGACCGTGCTGCGCGGGTTCCTGTTGACGCTCTTCTGGTCGATGAGCAGCGTGGGCGAGAGGCCGTCGATGCGCTCGACCTTCGGCTTCTCCATGCGCCCCAGGAACTGGCGCGCGTAGGCCGAGAGGCTCTCCACGTAGCGCCGCTGGCCCTCCTGCCAGATGGTGTCGAAGGCCAGGCTGCTCTTGCCGCTGCCCGACACGCCGGTGATGGTGGTGAGCGCGAGGCGCGGGATGGTCACGTCGAGCGACTGCAGGTTGTGCTCGCTCGCGCCCTTGACGACGATGTCCGACAGCGTCACGGCGGCGCCCCTTCAGCCCGCGCCGCCGGCGAGCACGCGCGCCATGGCCGCGTGCAGCGCCGCGGGAGCGGCCAGGATCGAGCGGCCGTGCAGCCAGTCGGCGCCGCAGGCCATGTCGGTCACCTGCCCGCCGGCCTCGCTCACCAGCAGCGCGCCCGCGGCCACGTCCCAGCTGTTCAGGTGCGGCTCCCAGTAGCCGTCCAGCCGCCCGGCCGCCACGTAGGCCAGGTCGAGCGCCGCCGAGCCGCAGCGCCGCAGGTCGCGGATGCGCGGCACGAAGTCGGCCACGTGCCGCACGTTGTCGTCGGACAGCTCGTTGCGCAGGTACGCGAACCCGGTGGCGAGCACGGCGTCCGCCAGCAGGCGCTTGTCCGAGACGGCCAGCCGCTCGCCGTTGAGCGTGGCACCGCCGCCGGTGCGCGCGGCGAAGGTCTCGCCGAGGCGCGGCGCGTGCACCACGGCCACGAGCGGCTGCCGGTTCCTGTACAGCGCGATGGACACGGCGAAGAACGGGTGCGCCTGGCTGAAGTTGACCGTGCCGTCCAGCGGGTCCACGTACCAGGTCAGGCCGTCCACGACCGCGTCGCGCGTCTCCTCCTCGGCCACGATGGCCGCGTCCGGCCAGCGCGCGCGCAGGCGCTCCACGATGAGGCGCTCGCTGGCCAGGTCGGCCTCGGTGACCGGGTCGCGCGGGCCCTTCATGCGCGGCGCCTGGCCGCGCTGGCTGCCGGGCAGGAGCCCGTCGAGCCGCAGCACGGCCTCCCCGGCGGCCCGCGCCGTGTCGACGGCGAAGGCGAGCGCATCGGCGGTGTCGAAGGGCATCGGTGCCTCAGCGCTGCGTCACGAGCGCGCGGCAGATGTCGTCCTGGATCGCCTTCATCTGCTTGTTGCTGAACCGGGGGTCGAAGTCGTTGATCAGGATGGAGAAGGCCAGTGTGCGCCCCTTCTCCGTCCGCGCAAGACCCGAGAGGCACGACACCCCGGAGATGTAGCCCGTCTTGGCGCGCACCGCCCCCAGAAGGGCCCCGTCCTGCATGCGGTCGCGCAGCGAGCCGTCGAGGCCCGCCACGGGCAGGCTGCGCAGGAAGGCGGCGCCCGCCGCGTCGCGGCGCAGCGCCATGGCGCGCAGCACGTCGGCCAGCAGCCGCGCCGTGACCCGGTCGCGCGCCGAGAGCCCCGACCCGTCGCGCAGCACCACGCCCTCGACCGGCGTTCCGAGCTGGCGCAGGTAGCCCAGCACGGCCTGCTCGCCGCCCGCGAACGAGCCTTCGCCGCCGCGGGTGGCGCCCAGGTACTTGAAGAGGTGGTCGGCGAGGCCGTTGTCGCTCTCCTTGCTGGCCAGCAGCACTGCGTTCACCAGCGGCGACTCGAGACGCGCGAGCTCGTGCGGCGCGCGCGCCGCCGCGCCGGCCTCGACGATCAGGCCGCCGCGCACGAGCACGCCGCGCTGGTGCAGGCGCGCGAGCAGGCACTGCCCCAGGAAGGCCGCCGGGTCGATCACCGGCACGCGCACGGCCTGCGCCTCGACCGCGCAGCCGATGCGGCCCTGCACGCGCACCATGCCGTCGGCGTCGGGACGCAGCGCGCCCACCTCGTACGTGCGCGACGTCGGCCCGGCCAGGAGCTCGTCGCGCACGCGGAAGCCCTCCACGAGCGTGGCCAGCGTGGCGCGCGGTCCGCTGCCCTCCACGAGCAGCGTGAGGCAGTTGCCGTGCAGGGAGAGCGCGCCGATGGGCGCAGCGTAGTCGTTGCCGATGTCGCCGGCCTTCCAGTCCGGGTGCAGCCACTCCCGGTCGAGCAGGCCATCGTCGAGGACGAGGCGGCCCTCGATGCGCCGCACGCCGGCGGCCTCCAGCAGGTCGGCGAGCAGGTCGGCCGGGTCCTGCACGCCCTCGTGCGCCAGCAGGTCCTCGCGCAGGCACGGGTCGGCGCCGCCCAGCACGACCACGTCGCCGGCCACCACACCCTGGTCGTCCGGCGCGGCCGCGGCCAGCAGGCGCGTCGCGAAGGCGTGCTCCGCTCCCAGGAGCGACAGCGCCGCGGCGGTGGTCAGCACCTTCATGTTGCTGGCCGGCGCCATGGGCTCGTCGAGGGCCTGGGCGTAGAGGCGCTCGCCCGTCTCGACGTCCAGCACGCACACGGCGAGGCGCGCGCCGGCCAGCTCGCTGCGCCGGAGCTGCTGCTGCACACCGTCGGCTGGCACGCGCGGCAGCAGCAGGCAGGACAGGAGCACGGCGAGCAGCTTGGACATCGGGATTCCCTCGGCCGCGGCTCTCAGCGCCGCAGCGGCAGCATCAGGCCATCTTGGGCCAGCGTCAGGCGACCTTCAAATGTCTCCCGGACCTGCCGCTCGATCGGCTCGTCGAGGACCGGCGGGTAGAAGTGCGTCAGCAGCAGATGTCGCGCACGGCAGGCGGCGGCCACGGCCCCGGCCCGGCGCGGCGAGAGGTGTCCGGGCACGGGCCGGCTGTCGGGCACGGCGGCCTCGAGCACGAACAGGTCCGCCTCGCGGCCCAGCTCGAGCAGCTGCTCGCCCTCGGTCGCATCGCCCGAGAAGGCCAGGGTGAAGCCGTCCGGCAGGACCACGCGGTAGCCCAGCGACGTCTCCTGGTGCGCCACGCGGAAGGCCGAGACGGCGAGGCCCCCCGGCCAGGGCAGCGGGCCGGGCGTGATCGGGTGAAGGACGAAGGCCTCGGGCCCGGTCGCCAGCCAGCCCGGCCACGCGTTGCGCAGCCGGGACAGGAGGAGCGCCACGCCCGGATGCCCGAAGACGAGGACCGGCGCCTGGCGCGCCGCGAGCAGCGGGAGGCGCAGGGCGAACTGCAGCGCCACGAGGTCGGCGCAGTGGTCCGGGTGCACGTGCGTCACCAGCACGGCGGTCAGATCGGGCAGCGTGCAGCCCGCCTGCGCCGCGCGGTGCAGGGCGCCCGGGCCGATGTCCACGAGCACGCGCCGGCCGGCGCCGTCGTCGAGCAGGTAGCAGCTCGTGGCGCGGTCGGCCCGCGGCACCGCGGTGCCGCTGCCGAGCACGGTCAGTCGCGCAACGCCTGCCATGCATGCCTCACGATGGTCTGCAGGTCCGCGAACTGCGGCCGCCAGGCGAGCTCGCGTCGCGCGCGGTCGGCCCGCGCATAGAGCTCGGGCGGGTCGCCCGGCCGGCGCGGCCCGACACGCGTGCGCAGCGGCCGGCCGGTCACGGCCCGCACGGCCGCGCACACCTGCTTCACCGACTGGCCCTGCCCGTAGCCGAGGTTGCAGGTCAGCGAGGCGCCACCCGAGAGCAGGCGCTGGACGCCGGCCACGTGCGCCGCGGCGAGGTCGCACACGTGCACGTAATCGCGCACGCAGGTGCCGTCGGGCGTGGGATAGTCGTCGCCGTTCAGGACCAGCTCCGCGCCGTCGCGGGCGGCGCGCAGCGCCAGCGGGATGAGGTGCGTCTCGGGGTCGTGGCGCTCGCCGAGCGTGCCGTCCGGCGCCGCCCCGGCCGCATTGAAGTAGCGGAAGACCACGTGCGGCAGGCCCGACGCGCGGATCTCCTCCTCCATGGCCGCCTTGGTCTGGCCGTACACGTTGATGGGCCGGTGGGGCAGGTCCTCGTCCATGGGCACGCGCTCGGGCACGCCGAAAACCGCGCAGGTGGACGAGAAGACCAGCGCCCGCGCGCCCGCGGCCCGCATGGCGGCCAGCAGGCTGCGCGTCCCGTCGCGGTTGATGCTCCAGTAGAGCTCGGGCTTCTCCATGGACTCGCCCACGTAGCAGCGCGCGGCGAAGTGCAGCACCGCCGAGACGTCATGCTCGCGCAGCGCGGCCGTGAGCCGCGGCGTGTCGCGGATGTCGCCCTGCACGAGCGGCGCTCCGAGCAGCGCGTCGGCATGCCCTTCGGACAGGTCGTCGTAGACCACGACCGGATGGCCGGCCTCGCGCAGGGCGCGCACGGCGTGGCTCCCGATGTAGCCTGCTCCGCCTGTCGCCAGCAGCATGGGGCAAGGTGTACCATGCCGACCCCCACGACCCCCTCATTCGGCGGAGAGGCGACATCATGACGACGCAGGCGAGCGAGACCACCCTCGAAGGCCATCTCGAGGGTCTCAACCGGATCCACCGCGGCAAGGTCCGCGACATCTTCTCCGTGGACGAACACCGGCTGCTGCTCGTCGCCACCGACCGCGTCTCGGCCTTCGACGTCATCCTTCCGCAGCGCATCGCGGACAAGGGCAAGGTGCTCACCAGCCTCTCGTCCTTCTGGTTCCGCGAGACCGGGCGGTACGTCCACAACCACATGCTCGAGACGGACGTGAAGAAGATGCCCGAGGCCATCGCGCGCCACGCGCGGCTGCTGGCCGGGCGCTCGATGCTGGTGCACCGCGCCGTGCCGCTCAAGGCCGAGTTCGTGGTGCGCGGCTACCTGGCCGGCTCGGGCTGGACGGAGTACCAGAAGACCGGTTCGATCTGCGGCCAGGCGCTGCCCGCGGGCCTCAAGGAGGCCGACCGCCTGCCGGAGCCGATCCTCACGCCCACCACCAAGGCGCCGCACGGCCAGCACGACGAGAACATCACCAAGAAGCAGCTCGCCCACATGCTGGGCGTCGAGGTGGCCAGCAAGGCCGGAGCGCTGGCCATCGACCTCTACAACCACGCCGCAGCGCACTGCGAGGAGCGCGGCATCATCCTGGCCGACACCAAGCTGGAGTTCGGCACCTGGCGCGGCGACGTGATCCTGATCGACGAGGCCTTCACGCCCGACAGCTCGCGGTTCTGGGCGAAGAGGGACTGGCAGCCCGGCAAGGCGCCGCCCAGCTACGACAAGCAGATCGTGCGCGACGCGCTGCTCGCCACCGGCTGGAACAAGCAGGCGCCCGCGCCCATCCTGCCCGACGCGGTGTTGAGCAAGACGCGCAAGCGCTACCTCGAGATCCACAAGCTGCTCACGGGTCACGAGCTGCCGTGACCGCGCCCGCCGTCGTCTGGGTCCTCGGGAGCGACAGCGACCTGCCGCACATCCAGGACGGCCTCGCCGCGCTGCGGGAGCTGGACGTTCCCTTCGAGGTGCGCCTGCTCTCGGCCCACCGCACGCCCGATGCGGTGGACGAGCTGGCCCGCGAGGCGCGCGGCCGCGGCGTGCGCGTGCTCATCGGCGTGGCGGGCGGCGCGGCTCACCTGCCGGGCGTGCTCGCGGCGCGCACCACGCTGCCGGTCATCGGCGTGCCCATTCCCACGGACCTCGCGGGCGGCCTCGATTCGCTGCTGTCCATCGTGCAGATGCCGGCCGGCATCCCGGTGGCGGCGGTGGCTGCCGGCAAGTCGGGCGGCCGCAACGCCGCGCTGCTCGCGGCCTCCATCCTCTCGCTCGGCGACGTGCGCCTCGCGACCGCGCTCGAGAGCCTGCGGCGCAGCATGGCCGACAAGGTGCTGGCCCGCGACCGCGACAAGGGCGTGCGGCTGCCGGCGGGCTGAGCCGCGTGGCCGGACAGGGCATGAGCGACCCGGCCTCTCCCACCCGCGGCGTCGCCACCCTGCGCTGGGTGGGCGACCTGCAGGGCGGCTGCTGCCGCATGATCGACCAGACGCTGCTGCCCGGCCAGCTCGTGGAGCTCGAGTGCCGCACGCAGGAGCAGGTGTGGGAGGCCATCAAGCGTCTCGCGGTGCGCGGCGCGCCGGCCATCGGCGTCGCGGCGGCCTTCGGCCTGGTGCTGGGCGCGCGCAACAGCCCGGCCGCTGACGCGGCGGCGCTGCGGGCCGACGTCGATCGCAGCGCCGCCTACCTGGCCAGCGCGCGACCGACGGCCGTGAACCTGGCGTGGGGCCTGCAGCGCCTGCAGCGGCGACTGGCCGCGCGCGGTGACCTGCCCGTGCCCCAGCTCAAGCAGGCCCTGCTCGACGAGGCGCTCGCCGTGTGGGAGGAGGACCGCCGCATCTGCCGCGCGCTCGGCCGGCACGGGCAGACCCTGCTGGCCGAAGGCGAGGGCGCGCTCACGCACTGCAACGCCGGCGGCCTCGCCACGGCCGACTACGGCACCGCGCTGGCCGTGTTCTTCGCCGCGCAGGAGACGGGCAAGCACTTCCGCGTCTTCGCCGACGAGACGCGCCCGCTGAACCAGGGCAGCCGCCTCACCGCCTGGGAGCTCCAGAACCGGGGCATCGACGTCACGCTGATCTGCGACAACATGGCCGCGCAGGTCATGCGCGAGGGCCGCATCCAGAAGGTCTTCGTGGGCGCCGATCGCATCGCGGCCAACGGCGACACGGCCAACAAGATCGGCACCTACGCGGTGTCGGTGCTGGCCCGCCACCACGGCATCCCCTTCTATGTCGTCGCGCCGATATCCACGTTCGACCTCGCCACGCCCGACGGCAGCGGCATCCCCATCGAGCAGCGCGACCCGTCCGAGATCGACCGCGGCTTCACGGCACCCAACGCCCCCGCCGGGGTCAAGGTCTACAACCCGGCCTTCGACGTCACGCCGCACGAGCACATCGTGGGCATCGTGACCGAGTACGGCGTCATCGAGCGGCCCGACGCGGCGCGCGTCCGGGAACACTTCATGCGGCACGGGCTGCTGGCCGATAAGGGCTGAGGACGCTTCCGTCCCCAGGAGAGCCCCATGGTCAGCCCGCCCCGAAAGGCCCGCCGCTCGCTTGACGATGGGTTCGACGACGCGGGGACGCCCTCGACGCGCACGTCGTCGCGCTCCGCCAAGCGCCGCAGCCCCAAGGAGCCCGAGCCCGACCCGGAGCTGATGGAGCTCGAGCGCACGCAGTTCCTGCGCGCGATGGACCGCTACAAGCGCCGCACCGGCAAGACCTTCCCGAGCTGGACCGAGGTGCTGGAGGTGCTGCGCGAGCTGGGCTGGGTGAGCCCGGCCCGCCTCGAGTCCGACCGCAGCAAGGCCGCCCCCCTCGTCTAACCCTCGCGACACGCTTCGCCCCCGCCCGACGTGAGCCCTCGAGCGTGGGTCGCATCGTTCCACGTGAGCCTCTGAGGCGGCGTCACATCGTGCTGGGCAAGGCGTCGCGTCGCGCTCGGACCGGAGGCGGCCTTCCTCGGCCGCTGAGAACCGAGCACGATGCGACAAACCTCAAGTCGGACGACCCATTCGGGGTCGGCCCTTGTTGGGGCCCCGCCCAGCGCGATTTGCCGCCGCCTCAGTAGCGCGAGCGTTCGAACAGGGGCAGCAGGCTCTCCCGCAGGCGGCCATGGAGCTCGGCCGTGGCCTTCACGTCGCGGCAGCAGTACTGCACGATCTCCTCCAGCCGGCCGGAGTCGTAGTAGCCCTGCACCAGCGCGCCCTCGAGGCCTTCCTCCTTGGGTGACGTGATGCCGAAGCGGCGGCACCAGTAGTCGAGGCTGTAGGCGCC